>JACCDW010514799.1_pt1 | contig 24892 bp, 40 predicted proteins | sample 7449781 | NCBI WGS metagenome assembly JACCDW01 (sample SAMN15323449, study PRJNA562643) | freshwater metagenome | isolation source: river surface water | place: USA:Blue River Watershed | collected 2017-08-18
GATTTGTTGTCTAGTCTTTTTCCAAATTCTAAACTTGTTTTAGGAATGAAAATGTCTGAAGATTATTATTGTGACTTTCACACAAACAATCTATCTTTTAAAAGTTTGGGAATAAATTTTAAGAGTTTAATTAATAAACTAATTGAATTTAAATCTCTCCCAGATAATTTTTACACTATTAAATAAACATAATATGTATCATATTGTATTTAAAACAGAAGATTTACAATTTCCAACAGGAATCAGTATTCAAGCAAATAATGCTATTGAAGCATTGAATACATTTTCCGTTACACATCCTTATTCACAATTTATTGTAATGTATAAGATAAATGCATGTACGGGAGGATTGGAATGGTAGGTAAAAAGATATGTGCAGGATGTAACGATATGTCTTATATTTATAAGAATATAAGCGGTAAGAAGTATTGTAAGTCTTGTGCATATAAGATTGCACCACCAACCAAGATTAAAAAAGTTAGTGAAAAAAAGAAGAAGCAAGACGATGAGTATTCTAAGTTGAGAAAAATCTACTTAGATGCTCATCCGTTTTGTGAAGCTAAATTACCTGGTCTTTGTACAGGAGAAGCAACAGACATACATCATTTAGCTGGTAGAATAGGAAAAAAGTATTTAGATGTAACAAACTTTATAGCATTATGTAGATCTTGTCACTCTTACATTGAAATTCATCCTAAAGAAGCTAAAGAACTTGGATTTTCAAAAAACAGATTATAATGTTATATTTGTAAAAAATATATAAAATGGAAAAGAAACAAAGATTATTTTCATTAGATTTTTTATTTGGAGCTGTGGGTGCATTTGTGTGTTGTGCATTTATTAGTTCTATGATTAAAAAATATAAGCATAAAAGCTATCCTATTACAGTGGATATATGGTATGTAACTGGAGATAGATGGCATGCTGAATCAATACAAGCAGATAGTGTTGTTGCTAATGTTATTCATAAAGATGGAAACAAAATTATAAATAATAATATTGTTAATGTAAAATTTAATTAATATGCGACCACTTGATGTAAATGCTGATTATAAAGACAACACTTTGGAGATAATTAGTCGTATTAGAGATTTTTATTGGGAAACAATTGGTTGGAGACTTAAATACTTTTATCTATCAGTTAAAAATCTAATTAGATGGTTTCCAATAATTTGCGAAGATAGAGATTGGGATGATCATTTTATTTGGGAGATTCTTAAATTTAAACTTAAGAATCAAGCCAAATATATTGGTGCTCGAAATTATCATGTAAATGCTAAATACGATGCTCAACGAATGATGTTATGTGTTAGACTTATTGATAAAATTCAAGAAGAATATTATTCATCAGAATATATGGACTATCATGAATCTGCATACAATTGGATTAAAATGGATGATAATCATTACCAATTAGATATTCAAGAAATATCTGAACAGTATGATTTGTACTTAAGCAAGTATAAAAACACTGTAAGAAAAATTGTTAATAACAAAGAACTACAACGTGTAGATTTATCTGGAGAGCATGGTATTAGGTATAAACGTAAGTTAGCAATGAATGTAGCTCATTATAATGAGAACAGAGCACAAGATTTGTTATTTGAAATTCTTAACAGAGACATTAGGAAATGGTGGGACTAGTTTGGCTTCCCACTATTTCTTTTTTATATTTACGATATAATAAAAAATTAGATATATGAAAAAAAGATTAACTAAAGTGATATTCACTGTTCCATTTATGGCATTAGATTTATTTGGATTACCTGCTATATTATTGTATTGGATAATTAAGGGAGAATTTTTGGAAGGACTTACACAACAACTATGGGAATCTTAATATGAACACACCACGAAAACATAGAAGTCCAACAGTTCAACGACTATTTGATAAAATGGAAAATGACCCATGGTGGGTTAAACTTAAAAGATGGTGGAGAGTTGAATGGTGGGTTTTAACTTGTTTAACAAGAAAATATTGGGATAAAACATTTGAAGGTTATATTTTTAAAAAGTAAAAAATGAACACATCAGTAATAAACTTTGAGATAGCAAAGTTGCTAAAAGAAAAACGTTGGAATAAACCCACATTACATTTCTTTTTTGAAGATGGAGTATTGATAGAAAACTCTTACAAAGATACTACAGGTATGGATTACGGTAAAGAGTTTGAAGTAGAATTTTCAGAATTAACTGATAATTGGAATGATGGGTGGATAATGAAGAAAGATGGTAGTATGTGTTCTGGGTGTAATAAATCAAATGGATACTTAGACATATACTCAGCACCAACCATTTCTGATGTAGTAATGTGGTTGTATGAGAAACATGGGATTTGGATTTATCCATTTAGACATGATTTCAATAATGAGTTTTATTGGCATATAGATACACCAGATGAAGATGAATTTACATCTGATATGAATTTCAACTCACCAACAGAAGCATATGAAGCAGCAATAAAATATTGTCTAGAAAAAATTATTTAATATGAGTAAAATAATCTTAGAATTTGATGGTGTTGAGGAATACCAAGAGGCTAGATTAGCAATGGATGCTATGAATTGGAAAATGGCTATGTGGGATTTAGACCAAAAACTTAGGGAAACAACCAAACGTGGTTTAAGTATATTACATAATGATAAAGTGGCATCTGATATTGAAATTGAGGTGGCCGAAAAATACAGAGAAGTAATTAGAGAAATATTAAATGGATATTCATTAAATCTTGATATATGAACAAAAAAGAACTTGAATTAGAAGCAGAAAAATACAAAAATCAAAAAAAGATTATCCCAACAACAGAATTGGAAGATGCTATTTCAAAACTGGGCTTTATTGATGGTGCAACAAGTAAATATGTTGAAAAACAAAAACTTGAATTTGCTATGCTAATGTTAAATAGAGCTAAAGATTTGGATGTAAAAACTGTTTATTTAGAACTTAATAAACAACTTTCTGAGTTATGAATAAATTGATTAAACTATCCGATACCCACTACATAGTAGTAAATGATTCAGAGATTAAAGAAGGGGATTGGTTTTACTATAAACATTTTGGTGAGGATATTATTGCCCAAGCCAAAGAAACAACTGATTTGGTAAATCTAAACAATCCTGATAGGTATTTTAAAAAAGTTACCCACTCAACACAACCTTTTAATTGTAATTGTTCAAATAAAGGTTATAGATTAGATACTAATTGTGCTGAAAGAAATCACTGCTTTGATAAAATCCAATACCTATCCCTCCAAGAAGTAAAAGAACTAATTGGTGAGGTGGATGTGGAGAGCATTTTGTTAAAATAAATTTGTTTATATGGAAAGAAAATATAAAAAAATATACTCAATATGACAAAAGAATATGTATTAAGTAGACTATGTGTTTATGACAAAAGAAATCCTGATTATATTCCTTATGACGAGGATGATGAATCAAGAAAACCCACTGATTGCGGTTGTGATAATTGTTTTTATGGAAGAACTATTCTTTCAGAAAAGATATTGCAACTAAACCAAGCCATTGAAGATAACAAGGAAAAGAAATATATAGAAGAGGATATGAAACTTTGCTATATGCAAGGTTGGAATCGAGGTAAAGAGAATAAGTCAACAGAAATGAATAATTATATCCAATTCATCTCTCAATCCAAAACTTCTTGGGAAGTGGAATTTGTTGATGGTAAATTTAAATTAAAATAACATGATACAAGAAGCATACGAACGGTATAAAAAATTTCATCCTGAGTCAACAATAACATTTGAAGAATGGGTTAATACAAAACCAACAACAACTCCATACATTTCAGATGATTTTCAAATTGGACCAGATGGTGCATTTGAACATGAAGATGATTTAAAAGATTGGGATAACACATTAATGGATGGATTAGAAGATGAATAACGAAGTAAAATTAATAGGATGGTATGGTGATGATCTTACACATGCCTGTTCTGCTTGGACAAGTACAAGTAGAGAACTTACAGAAGATAAGATTAAACGTGTTCCACAATTGTTAAAAATGTTAGCTCAAGAAGGACATCACACACCTTTCGAGAAGAGTTCATTACATTTCTTAGTTACAGTGGATCAAGCAACTCACATTCATCTTCTTAAGCATAGAATTGGTGTTAGTATAAATGGAGAGAGTGCTAGGTACAAAGAATTGAAGGAAGATAAAACATATTTGCCTAAAGATTGGGTAAATGTTACTGTTTCTGAAGAACAATATAATGAATTTTTTTACAATAATGAAGGTGAGTTAAATTCTTGGATAGATATATTAAAAGATTATACAGAATTGGGTAATCAATTATATCACCATTGTCTTAAAGACCTAACACAAATCCTAGGCCGTAAGCGTGCTAAAGAATCAGCTAGGTTCTTTAAGACCTTTAACTCTCAAATTACTATGGATGTTATGTTTAACTGGAGAAGTTTTGCTCATTTTCAACATCTTAGAAATGATGAACATGCCCAAGTTGAGGTGAGAGAAGTGGCACAGGAAATGTTACGACTTGTAAAAGAAATTGATGGTAATCCATTTGAACACACTATTAAAGCATTTGGCTATTAAATAAAATTAAAAACAAACAATGAAACAAGTATTATTTATTGCAGCAATTATTCTGCAAAGTGTATTTATTAATGCACAATCTTATCACGGAATTAAAGTGGGTCAAGGTATTGAAGCCACTAAAGCAGCAGTTTTAGCTAAAGGGTTTAAATTTATTAAAAAGAATACAGACAACAGTTATACATATCAAAAGAAAATTGATGGTCGAATTGTGACATTGCATGTCGTTTGTACACCTTATTCTAAAATTGTCTGGAAGATGTTGGTTTATGTAGACGAAAATACAAGTTGGTTTGATTCTAAAAGAAGCTATGCAAATATGGTGGAGATTCTTACTAGCAAATATGGAGAACCATCAAGTACATTAGTTAATTGGGAATCACCATACTATGAAGGCGATGGATATGAAATCCAAGCTATGTATTTTGATAAATGTACATTATTGACTTTTTTTAACGACAGTGAGGGAAATTATATTACACTGGATCTTGACGCTTTTACTATTGGAAAATCAACACTTATGATTCATTACGAAAATAAGAAAGCCCAAGAAATTAAAGACAGAGAAACTAATCGTGTAAATCAACAGATGTACTAAAATGTCAAAAATAAAAGTTCAATTTATAGATCCACCTCAAGGCTGGAAATTTGGATTTCCAAGACCATTGGTTAAAAATGTAAAAGTTAAAAAATGGTTGATAGAATCTGGATATCCAGAAGAATTAATTAAAGAATTTGGTGATCATTTTTATTGTAGATATTATATACTAGAAATATCTGAGGAAGAACTTTTAGAAAAATTTAATATGTCAAAAGAAGATGTAACAAATAAAGATGAAACAAGTGGATGGTATGGATGCTAAAAAAACAAGAGATGATATACAATCTGAAGCTTTAAAAGTTGCTATTTCTAATAATAGATGCACTTTGGCTATAGGTATGGGTGTTGGTAAAACATATATTGGATTGAAATACATCGAATATATGCAGTATATAAAAAAGAGTGGACTCAAAGTTTTAATAGCTGCACCAAAGAAAAGCATTATTCAAAACTGGAAAGATGAAGCAGATAAGTTTAATCTTTCTAATTTATTAAATAATGTAACATTTACAACCTATCTATCTCTTGTTAAACAAGATGTAGATTATGATGTAGTAATTTTAGATGAGTGTCATAGTCTTTTATCTTCCCATCTTTCCTATCTCAATGTTATTGATTCTAGAATATTAGGATTAACTGGTACACCACCAAGACATGCCAGCAGTGAAAAAGGAGAGATGGTGAAAAGATTTTGTCCAGTGAAGTATGAATACATCACTAAAGATGCTGTAGATGATAATATTTTAAATGATTATAAAATAATTGTTCATTGTATGAATCTAAGCCATACAAAAGATTTGCAAGTGAATTATAAAAGCGGTAGCTTTATGACCTCAGAAGTAGCAAATTACATGTATTGGACAACCAGACTGGAAGAAGCAATGAGTAAAAAATCTAAGCAAATTGCTTCTGTAATGAGAATGAAAGCTATGATGGAATATAGTTCTAAAGAAGTGTATGCTTATAAGTTATTTAAAGAGCAGGATGATAAGTGTATTATTTTTTGTAATACACAAGCTCAAGCAGATAGAATGTGTAAGCAATCCTATCATAGTAATAATCCAGACAGTGAAAACAATCTAATTGATTTTAAGAATAATAAAATAAACAAATTGAGTTGTGTATTACAACTTAATGAGGGCGTTAACATTCCTAAATTAAAGTCTGGAATAATTCTTCATGCATATGGCAATGAGCGTAAAAGTTGACAAAGAATTGCTAGGATGCTTAGACTTAATCCTGATGATGTAGCTACAATTCATATACTATGTTATAAAAACACAGTGGATGAATTCTGGGTAAAAAGTGCTTTACAAGATTTTGATCAATCTAAAATTCAATACAAGGATGTTTACGCTATTCAAATGGAAATATAAACCAAACGGTAACTGCCCCATTCAAGCAGAAGGTAAATTTATAGGATACAATTTTTATTTTAGAAGTAGATGGTCTAGTGCCACTATTGAATTCTATGACGGAGATGTAGACTATTTTTCAGCTGAAGTTGGGTTTAGTAAGATTTTCTTATTATATGAAACATCAGATAGCTATTTTGCGGGATGGCTAGAACATGGTTATTGTAAATATCTGGTATACAAAGGATGCCTTATGTTTTTAATTTATTTGTTCTTTAATAAAATTAAAAGAAAAATCAAAAGTATATGCAAGCTATTAAGATCGATGCGGTAAACCAACAAATCTATCCTGTAGATATTGATGGAAGTCTAGAAAGTATTTACGAACAATTAGACTGTGAATTATTCACTTGTCCTGTTGTATTAGATAATTTGGATACATTATATATTGATGATGAGGGATTGTTAATTGATGATGATCAATATAAAGGTGCATTTTATTTTAAGAATTTTAGTCAACCTTTATTTGGTCACGGATTGATTATTGGCACAACAGAAGAAGGTGAAAATGCTAATGTACTATCCGATATTAAATCTATAGAAAAGAAAGTGAAGTTTATTCCTGAAGAAACAGGAAGACACCTCCTGGATGATCTTAGAGGAAATCTTGGATTTAAAATTTACACATTTTAATGTCAAAATCATTCTTTTCAAAATTAATAAAAAAGGATGGACAGCTGGTTTGTACTAATGAAGCACAGAAAAAGATTTATCAAATGTATGTAGACAATATTCCAGAAGGAACTATTGTTGAATACTACATTGATGTACAATCTGATTCTGGCTCATTAGCACAACTAGCTAAAATCCATGCAATGATTAGATCATTAGCTAATCATACAGGTTATACATTTGATGAGATGAAAATGTATGCAAAAGAAGAAGCTGGTATGTGTTATACCAGCTCCGATAGGTTGATTTGTAAATCTTTTGGAGATTGCTCTAAAGAAGAATTAGCTATGGTAATTACTACTCTAGAAGAAATAGGAAGAAAAGTTAATTTTCAGGTTTAAACATTTCTTCTCTCATAGCTTCTTCTGTATCTTTAAATTCAACAAGTCCCATCTCATCTGCTTTTTCAAAAACAGTTTTAATTAAAACTTGTAAAGAGGCAATAGCTGCCATCCAAGGTTCTAATGGTTGCTTTTCTTGAATTAGTTTTTCAATTTTAGCAACATCATCTTGAGATTTACCTTCCAACAATACAGGAATAATTGCTGCAATTTGTTGAAGGTATCCTGTTCCAATTTCTATTGGAACAATTGCTTCTTTCTTTAGAAATGGTGTTTTGCTACCGTCTTCTAATTTTGAAATAAATGAGTTAGTGTCGGACATTGTATTATTTTTTTACAAATCTATAAAATGATTGCACAAGTTCCAAATTTAAATGAAATAAAATTAAAATTTATTGAGTTTTTAGAAGAGTCTGGTTGGTCATCTCAATTTAAAACATTTATTCATAGTGATGATTTTACACAAATCATTAATAAATTATATGTATTAAAAGAAGATGGTAAGCGATTTACACCACCACTAAAGAATGTATTTAAAGCATTTGAGCATTCTAAATACAATGAAACTAGAGTGGTTATATTGGGTCAAGATCCATATAATCAATTTGGTGTAGCTAATGGTGTAGCGTTTTGTTGTGAGAATATTCCTAAACCACAAGTGAGTCTTAAATTTATTCTTAAAAGTATATATAAAACGGTATATCCAGAACTAGAGATTCCTCAAACACTCAATCCAAGTCTTAGATATTTATCTGAGCAAGGTGTACTTCTTCTTAACACAGCATTAACTTGTGAGATTGGTAAGTCAGCATCTCATTATGAAATTTGGGAGAGTTTCATAAATTATGCAATTGATACACTAAATCATAAGAAAGATAAGCTGGTTTTTATACTTCTTGGTAAAAGAGCACAAGAGTATGAAGATATGATTGACGAAGAAAAACACTTTATTATAAAAGCATCCCATCCTGCATCAGCCGCTTATGGCAATAATGATCAATGGGATTGCAATGATTGTTTTAATAAATGTAATGAGTATTTAAAAACAAACAATTTTAAACCAATTAATTGGCTAACGCAATGAACACCACAAAAATTGACATCAAGCTGTCAGATCTCTTAAATGATCTGCAAAACGGACACACATGGTTTCAACATGAAGATGTTGGGTATGGATCTATTCAAGAAAAATACAATGCATCTGAGTTGCAAGTTAAAATGATACAAAAACACCCTAAATTATTGGATGTTAAACCAAACATCACTATCTTTAACATCATTGATGATTTAGAAAATGAAACTATATACATTAAAGAGGTTAAAGAACCTAAACAAGAAATTGTTGACGCAAATAGCGAATCAGATTTATTCCTTAACATTTAAAAACAAAAACATGAAATTAGTAACATTTGAAACCAACAACACAGATCAGAATTCCAATGATCAAACACAAGTCAAAGTGTCTAAAAAACGTAAACCAGGGGCAGGTAGAAAACCCATCTATACTTCAAGGTCTGTATCTTTTAGTACTTCTATTCCTAAAGAAGCTGTAGATGAACTAAGAGAAGTAGTAAATACATTGAAAGCTAAATACAGAAAATAAATTAATTTTTAAATCATCAATACAATGTCAACAATTAAAACTAAAAAGTTAACCAAAGCAAAAGTTGCCGAACTAAGAAATATTGAAACTTCTCTTATTAATAAAGAAGAAGTGTTTAGAATGTTGGCGTTAGCAGAGTGTACAGGAATGCCCATTTTATTGGTGGGCAAACCTGGCACCGCTAAAACCAAAACTGTTATTGAGTATTCTAAAGCATGGCTTCAAAAAGATGGTGCTACTGTAACTAATCAAGATTTTATGAATAAACTTTATATTCTAGAAACTGATGAGGGTACAAAAAGCTCAGAAGTAAAAGGTATGCCCGATCTTCAGAAGCTGTTTACAGAGAATAAATATGAAGTTATTGCTCCTATCACCACAGCAGACATCACTGTTATTAATGAGGTGGATAAGGCAAGCTCTAACATTCGTAATTCTCTTTTGGGTGTTATGAATGAGAGGTTTCTCTTTAATGGTAAACATAAAATTCCTTGCAAATGGAAATTATTTGTTGCCACATGTAATGAGATTCCTAAAGAAGAACAAGGAAGTCCTTTCTGGGATAGATTTATTCTTAAGATGAATGTATCCAGAATTAGTGCTGGTGAAATGTATAAGTATTATCAAGCAGGTGACAAGAAATATGTAGAAAAAATTCAAATCGGAATTCCTTCTCAACAAGAAATTGATACAGTGGGTATTCCCGTGAATAAACTGGAGAAGTTTCTTGAAGTTGCATATTCTCATCTTTCTGATAGAACTTTAACTTTTGTACCAAAGCTCATCAAAGCAGTGAGTTTTATTTGGAATGTAAGTGTAGATAAAGCCATGGTTAAAGTGGCATCTATTCTTATTAATAATTCTGTTGCTTCTGATTTACAGAATAAACTGTATTCTCCAGAAGTAAAAACCATTCTGAATAAGATTGAAACTCTTCACAGCTATAATAGTAGTGAGACATTAAATCAAGCTATTGTAGAAATTGAGGGTCTTATTGCTGGACATGCCAGTAGGGGTTCAATTGATCAAGTAGATGTTGAAGAATTGGAAATTGCAATGTCTTATGTATTAGAGACTCATCCTGTAAAGAATACAAGTCAAGAAGTTGAAAAAAACTTAGAACTTGCATTCGATGATGATACATTGCCTTTATAATTTTATTTTTTAAATTAAAGAGAGGGGAGAGTTTTCTCCCCTCTTCTTTTTAAATCATTACATATGGCAAAGTCATATAAAAGTATGTCCACTATATTTGAAAAAGTAAAAAGTGGAGCAATCAACACTGTAACAACAAGAAAGTTTTCTGGTATTGATTATTTTAAAAAGAATGAGCTAATTAAACCCTATCTTCATAGTATTGATCAGACTATTTTAGATAAGAGTCTTTACAATATGTTTATGAATCCCGCTAGTCTTTCTACTAGTGTTAGTAAACAAATAGCAAAGCTTAATACTAAACGAAGAAAAAAAGGTGTGGATGAAATAGATCTTGGTAAATTTAAAAAGACAATGTGTGATATATACCATGATTTTCCAAAAGAAATTCAACGAGATATATTCAATCAATATTACACAGACATCCATAAACTCAAGTATGAAGACAGAGATGGCACTAATAAAAACAGATTTAGATTTTTAGATAGGTCAAATGATCCTGTATTAAAAGTTATCACTAATGAGAGTCATGTAAAAAGCATGGTGTTTTGTAAAAACATGATGCAGTATTATATGTACATGATGGCAAAGCTCAAGTTTGAAGATGAACAAGCTTTTAATGATATGATGAATGATCTTAAGAATAAGAACAATAAAAAGAGTGAAAATGATTCATCTGATCAAGGTGATTCATCTGATCAAGATGGTGGAGATGAAAATTCGCAAAATGAGAATAAGTCCAATCCTGGCGGTGGAAATGGAAAAGGTGATGATAAGTTAGATGAGATGATGCAAGATTCTAAAGATTTATTAGATGGTTTGATGAATGAAGCTAAAGAAACTGTCAATAATATTGAACAAACGATGAATAAAGAAGAAATGGAAGAGAAATGGAATGAAATGCTTTATTCTAGTGATGTTTCTGATAGATTTAATCCTGAAAAAATTAAAGAAATAAAAGAAAAACTTGAGAAAATCACTTGTAATTCTGCTGGTATAAAGTCTTTTGTTAAAAAGATTTTAGATAGAAGCGTTTCTTATTTTGAAGGTAAGGAAGAATACATCTATGACGAGTTTCTTAATAATCCTATTGCTAGTGAACTATTAGAGTTTGAGATGCTGCATCCTAAATTTAAGAATTTATTTATTGAAGATCTTCAAATTAAAGATGTAAAAAAGATAGGAAAGATTAATGTCTATGTAGATATTTCAGGATCTATGTCCAGTGGAATAGCACCAGGAATTAATAGACTTGATTTCTGTAAAGCATTAATCTTAAGACTAAAAGAAATGGATATATTAAAATCTGTGTACACTTTTAACACTAAAGTTAAACAATTAAAGAACAATGATGCAGATCAAATATTATTTATTAATTGTTCTGGTGGCACATCTCTTACAACTGTAATTAATCACGCAGTGAAAGAAGATGAAAATTGTATTGTAATCACTGACGGTGAAGACTGGGTTAATTATTATTCAGAAAAAATATATTTTGTAGGAATAGGTGATCCAACATTTAGAGCAAGTGATCATATATTAAAACAATATGTTGAAAAAAAGCAGATGATTTCATTTGATGGTGAAAAAGTCTACAACATAGGAATGAACGGTGTTGCTGTTAAATAAATAAAGGGGGAATTAATTTTCCCCCTTTATTTTAACCTTGTCCTCTATTTCTAGAAGTCTTTTTGTCTTTTGGACCAGATGATTTTCTAGCTTTACCACCTTTTCTTTTTCCAAAATTGATTTTGTTTGAGTTGTTTTTCATAGGTTTATTTTTAATAATTAAAATACATTCATTACTACGCAAAGACCACCTACACCATTTCCTCCCTTGCCACTATTTGTTCCATTTAATGAACCAGCACCACCTCCTCCTGCTGCACCATAGTTTCCTCCATTGCCTGCGTCATATTTTCCTGCCGATGGAGTTCCACCTGCACCTCCAGTTCCAAGACCATATCCACTTGTAAGTGTTTGATTATTGTGTAGATATACGGATTGATTGTCTGAACCATTTAATGATGCAGCAGATGATGCAGGGCCAGCAATTAAAAATCCATTTTGATAAACCCCACCACCATTTCCACCATTACCAACCGTATTGCTTGTATTTAATCCACCACCTCCACCACCATTTGAACCACCAGTTGCCAATGTTGAGTTGCCAAATCCATGTGTTCCAGCAAATGCATTTGTGTTACTACCTGATGAACCAGTATTGCTACCAACAGCATACGGGCCATAAGCTGGAGAACATGAAGCAGGAGAAACTGCATTTGCACCTGGGCCACTTACTGCTGTACCTGCGCCTCCACCATTTCCTCCAGCGGCAACAATTATGCCTCCAAATAATGTATTACCACCAGCACTTCCACCAGTCCCATTAGTATCATCTGTTGTAATTGCTGCACCACCAGTACCACCAGCACCTATTGTAACCGTATTTGAAGATGATATTATAGATGCAGGAAGCATCATTGAAACTACTGCTCCGCCATTACCAGAGCCACCTCCATATCTATTTGTACCAGCAGCACCTCTTCTACCACTTGCCCCTCCTCCTCCTCCTCCTATGCAAAATATATGAGCATATTTTAATCCAGCGGGTTTTGTGTAAGTTCCATTTGCAGTAAAAACAGAAAATGTAATACTTTCATTTGTTCCACTTCCAGATAATATACTCCATCCTCCACCCCATGTGTAATACAAGGTATCTGTTGGTGAAAGTATTTGCTTTGTCAAAATATATTCAGTTCCAGCAACATCTTTTTTAATTGTTACTTCTGCTGTTGCCACATCACTATTGTAAACACTAATAGCCATCACTTGCCGAGTAGTTGATGCAGATGGTGCAGCAATCATATCCACATCAGTAGTATTGTTGGTCAATCCTTGCGATGATGCTTGTGGCAAAGTCATCCCTGCCGATGTAATATCTTGGTAGGATGTAGTAAATTGTAGTTGATTGGTATTTACACTACCACTTAGAACTACTTGTATTTTTTCGTTAGTTGCTGATAAGTACATTTTGTTGGATATTTAATTTTATTGACTATTTATATAAGCAAGAGTAAGTTTTGCATCAAATCCACCACCACCTCCAGGTGCTGCCCAAGTTCCATCTGCTCTCAAGAAATTAGTAGTTCCACCTCCTGATGGGGGAACAAGACCCCTTAAAAGAGAGGTAAATAAATCTAACATTGCTGTTGTTTGAGCTGTTGTTAGATCTTGTGGTGTTGCAGAAACACCTGTGTTATTACCTTTAATTGTATTAGGTGGCATATTAGCCAAACTAGAATTAGGAATACCAGGTGTACTTAAAAGTATTTGCCAACCATTAGCAGCATCCCAAAATAATGTATCAGATGGTTGTAATGTTCTTTTAAAAATAATATATGTAGTGGCTGAAACTTTTTTACGAATACTAACCTCAGCAGCAACTGTATCTTTGTTATATATGCTAATTTCTAATACATCTCTTCTTCTTAAATCAGGAGTGATAGCAGAAACAATAGTGACAGCAGTGGTATTACTTGTTAAACCCTGAGAAGATGAACTGGATAGACTAACACCCAATGAAGTGACATCTTGAAATGAAGTGATCCATTCAAGCTGATTAGTAGTAACATTTCCTGTTAATACTATTTCAAATGATTCATTTAGTGCTGACAAATACATATTAAATATTTAAATTAATTGCCATCCGCTGCTTTTAACCCATGATAAAGTTTTTGCAGGAGTAAGAGTTTGTTTTAATATAATATATTTTGTTCCACCTACATTTTTAGAAATTGTCACTACAGCATTTGCAGTGTCTTTATTATACACAACAACTTGTATTATTTCTCTTTTTCTAGTGTCAGGAGAAAATGAATCCACCATAGTTACAGCTGTAGTATTATTAGTTACACCTTGAGATGAAGATTGAGTGAGAGAAACACCAATAGATGTAACATCTTGAAAAGATGCTATCCATTCGAGTTGATTGGTAGTAATACTACCAGATAATACAATCTCTAAACTTTCATTTGTTGCTGATAGATACATGATTTATTAATATATTGCGTATCTTCCATTAATATCATTTCTGAATGTTGAAAGTGTAGGCTGTGAAGGTAGAATAATTAGTTCTTGGAATTCTTCTACCATTTGATCATCAAATCCTCCAAGTGTGAGTGCAATATTATTGTTACCGGATGAATAAACATTAGTACGTGTATTTGATTTAATAGCTGCATTGTTATTAAAATACACAGCAGCACGTTCAGCGGCAGTAGCATTATCAGCGTCAAAATATATTGATAATAATCTTTGTGATGTTGCAGAAAAAGACGCATTTGCACTTATAATCTGACTACCACTACTATTTATTGCAAGAATCAATATATCACTTGTACTTGCTCTTACAAGCATTCCTTGACTAACACCACTACTGGTAGTAGAAAACAAACTGCTACTATTATCTGTAGGTCTATAAACAGAAAAAATAGAAGATGTGGTTCCATTTATAAGAAATAAAAAGGCAGATGTTGGACTTAAAGAAACCATTGGTGAAAATGCATTCATTTTTTTAGCACATGGTTTACCATTAGTAGTTTGTAACACTCCAGCATTAACTATGCGAGGTTGTCGTGATGCAGTAGTTTGTGTAAAATCATATCCGCTACCAACTTGTTCATAAATGCGAGTTATAAATGCAGAATTAGAACCTGTAAAACTTAATAATGTAGCTGTATCAAGTTGATTTTCTACAAATCCAATGTCTGTTTCTGCATTATCATTACTTCTTCTTACTCTAATTGCATTTGTTGCTGTATTTTTTAATCTAGAAGCTATAGACCAACCATATGCGGTATTAGTTGCATATGAATCTAACAGAGTTGCAGAAGAATTTGGAACAATTGAGTTACTACTATTTGCAGAAGCACTTCCTGCTGCATTTGTTGCCGTTACAGTGCAAGTTATATTAGCCCCAATATCAGTATTAACTATTGAATAAGTATTAGATGTTGCTCCAATAATATCAGAACCGTTTCTTTTCCATTGATAAGTGTAGGTCACATAACTATCTGACCAAGTCCCTGTATTTGACGATAATGTATAACCAACATTTGTACCACCACTAATAACTGGAGCAACAGTATTTACAGGAACTGTATAAATGTTATAGAATCCGTTGATGTTGTTTCTGAATGTAGAAAGTGTTGGTTGAGATTTGACAAAAATTAATTCTTGGAAATACTGAACTCCATCGCTAAATCCACCAACTTGTAAAGGTGTGTGCAAGGTTCCTGAGCTATAAGTAGCTGGATCAGTATTACTTTTAACAACAGAACCACCTTGCATATATATTTGTGCTCTATCAGCAACGGGGGTTGCATTAGCATCACAATAAACAGAATATAATACTTGTTGATCAGGTAAGGAACCACCTGAGTTTGCATTTGTAATAATTATTCCCCCAGCTTTATATGCTATATATTGAGCACCGGAACCGCTATAATTAGCATAAACAAAAGAGCCATTAAAACTACCAGATGTTAAAGTATTCCATAATGTAGTACTTGTACTTTGAGGATTACGAGCTACTGCAAACCAAGCCCAAGGTGTCCCATCAATAGTAAATAAAAAATCAGTTTGTGTTGCAGCAGGGGCTTCCATTTCAGTTAAGGAACTGACTCTTCTCCAACAAGGTTTTCCGTTTAATAGTTCAAGCACTCCTGCATTAACAATTCTCGGCTGATTTGCAGCAGTAACTTGACCTAAGTCATATCCACTACCGTTTTGTTCTACAATTCTGGTTATAAATGCAGAATTTCCTCCGACAAACGTAGTTATAGCATTTGTATCTAAATTACCATTTACATCAAAACCAATATCTCTTTCAGAATTATCATTAGATCTACGAATTCTTATAGCAACTATTGCTGAAGATTTTAATTTACGAGCAACAGACCATCCATAAGCAGTATTAGTTGCGTATGTATCTAAAAGAGCACTTCCAACGACAGGACCAAGACCGTTACTTGCCGCATCAGCAAAACCACAAGCATTTGTAGCTGTAACTCTACATCTTATATTAGTACCAATATCCGAAACAGTTAATAAATATGTTGAATTAACTTCACCTATTATATCTACACCGTTTCTAAGCCATTGATAGGTGTATGTAATGGGTAAATTACCTATCCAAGTACCATTATCTGTAACTGTAAGAGTGCTTCCTGTAGTAGTTGTACCGCTAATTGTAGGATTGATTACATTCATTGGTGATTGACAAGGTTCAACCACTTGATTCCACATTACACCATCAAAAGAATAAAGCTTTTTTGTTGTTGTATCAATGCCAAGTCTACCAGAAGTTACACCAGATGTAGGAAATTGATTAACATCAGCACCAATATATAATGAAAAATTATTTAAAGCAACAAGCTCCGACTGCAAATCAATAATAATTTGATCCAGAATATTAATAATCTGATTTACATTATTAGATGTTGCAAAATAAGATAGTCTGCTTAGCCGCTTTAAATCCATTATTTAGACAATTTTACGTATTTACCAGAAACAAATTCTTTTTTGTTATATCTAGACAGAAGTTCTCTAACACTAAGACCAAATGTTTTTTGAAAATGCGGATAGTCTTTGAATTTCCAATCACCACCCCATTCCCATCCATATTGTTTAAATATTGTAACAATTTCTTGCCAATCTTTTTTACCGTCTTTGTCTCCGTCTAAGAGTCTATCCCAAGATGCTGTTTCATAATTGCCATCTTTATCTTTGTCTATAAGAAGTACAATATCACAGTTTCCAGCTATGCAAGTCTTACCATTTCTTTCTACTACAATAGCTCCAGCTTCTGTATTTACACAATATACTGTACCAATATAGTATTCTTTTTTAATACACTTAGAGTTTTGATTCCCGTTTCTAAGCTCCTGAGTTTTTCTAGATCTGGTTATGATTTCATAATGCATTTTAGGTTCACTCTTTTGAAAGTCTCCATGAGGCAATAAGTGTTTATTCTCCCTTAATCTGCTTGACATACTTGCAGATTTTCCTATAAGAATAGCCAATCTAAGGAAGTCTTCTGCTAATCTTTTACTTGATGAAATATAGTACTCATGTGTATCGTAGTAAGATCCATCACCGTCAACTAGAGCTGTAAATAATATATTTAAGTGCTCTTGATCAGCTTTTATTAAATATTCTGGCATGTGTTTTTGGTAACAATTACCAAGTGGAAACAAAACTTCCCATAAGCCTTTATTATGCATGACAAAATCATGACCAAAATAGTTGTAAGTAAAACCAAGTCTGTTTAAACAATTCTTTATTTTTAACCATACTTCTGGATTTGCATCTTTGCATTGGGATATTTTTACTGAAAATCTTCCGTTATGCTTTCTCTGTACTCCATCTGATGTTCCACAAACGGATCCCTCTGATAAGTAATACCCCATGAATTCCCACCAGTCTTTACTGTCTTTGATGTCAATTAGCTTTTTATGGTAGTTGAATACAGGCATTTCTGTTTTCATATATTCCATCTCCCCAGCAGTTGGTATTTTGTGTTTGTAATCTAAATTTTCTGCTAACACCTCTGACCAGTCTTCACTCCATTTGGCATTTGTCTTCCTTTGTGTTATCATTTTATGATTAGGAGTAACTAGTAAATCTACACTTCTGGTCTTGATAGATACCATCTCTCCCTCGTAATCATTAGATATATATGCTAACGGCTTTTCATATTTCATCTTGCCGTTCTTCCATGTTAAAACAAGCTCATCTCCTGTAAGTTCGTAGAAGTGTTTTATACCTTGATTAGTAAAAATCCTAGTCTGTTCATCAAAACAAGCAAGTCCATAATTATGATAGGATAGTCCAGCTTTTGCATTAGTTACAATTTTTCCAGGTTTGGTTCGTCCTTGAGCAAATAAGGCATCTTGTTCTGGAAATGTTCTTAATGTATGCGTAAATCTACAAATAACATTAGCAGTGAGAGCTTTACAAATTTCTTTGTAAATTTCTTCTGTTTCAGCTATTAGAGACGGATGAAGAAGTTTAATTCTATCCAGAGTGATTTTATCAACCATTAGAATTTGAATATTTTAAATTTAAAGAATAAATAAATAGCAGTTAATATAGCTAGTACAACAATTAATATAACAAATTTACTTTTCTCTTTAACTATTTTTAATTCTTTTTGTTGAATAACTAAATTTTTTTCTTTTATAATTAACTTTAAATTTAGTATGCTGTCAGACTTTTCTTTGTTTTCTTTTGTAAGAATCTCTTCTATTCTTAAATCTCTTACATATTTTGTCTTAGTGACAGTTTTGATAATTGTTTTTGCTTCTGGACATTTTACGCTAACAACACCATCTTTTATAACAAGATGGGTTCCTGAAGGAAAAATAGTGTCTACATCATACCTCGTAACAATTGTATCGTAAATATACCTTTGATCTATTACTACTTCCGTTTTAGTAGAATCAATAATAATCGTATCGTTAACACAATAACCACGTTTCACTACTTCTTTTGCTACTATTTCAAACTTTTTGTTATCATTTAATACTCTTTTGACAGGATTACAAGAAGATGAAATAATTAAAATAAATAATATAATAATATAAACACCCAATATTTTTAATGAATCACTCATTACAATCTTTTTTAGTTAATAATTTAGAGATTTTATTTATTAGAGTGTCTGGACTAAACAACAAAGCAATACCCATAGCTAATGCAATATAGATGTCAGACCACACAATATTTTCTACAACAAATACAGAAACAAGTGCTGCAAGAAGAATTACAGAACCAACAAGGGTTGTTTTCCAGGAATCAGTAATATTGTTTTTCATATTTGTTATTTTTTTCATCATTTTTATCTTGTGTTAAAATAGCATAAACTCTTTTGAAAGTATCTGGTACGTATGGTTTATCACTATGATTATTACTGTATGCAAAAACTTTAGTGTTTAATGTGTTAACTTGAGATTTAAGATTAATAATTTCTACATGATCAGCAGCTGATTGTGCTAACAATCTCTTAACATCTGACTTAATCTCCTTGATGTCATCATAAAGAATTATTGCTAAAAAACTCATCACTGACGGGAATAACCACGTTTTAACTGTAGATAGAACAGTTTTCTCATTAGGTGTTGCCATCTATAAATATATTTGCTGTAAAGGATAAATAAACGATCTTACTATTAATATACAAAAAAACCATTATAAATAAGACACATGGAAGACATTTTTTTACTAAGACAAAAAGAAGAACTAATCCAACGATTTAAACTTGACTACCAAAGACTTACAGGTAGTTATCCAAATGTTAAAATATTTGAAAGTAAAATGCACAGAATATTATCTCTTGAGGAATTAGAAATCATCATAAATATGCACATTCCTGTAGAACTTTATGAAAAATTTCCTAGTATTAGAGTAAATTGCAGGAAAAGAGAGATTGTAGATCTTAGATTTATATTCTGCTTTATAGCCAAAAAGCTTGGTTATCCTAGTACAACTTTAAGTAAATACTTTAAGAAAGACCACACCACTGTATTGAATGCTTGGAAGAAGTTTGACGGATATATTAACAGGGACGAAGCATTCACTAACAAGTATAAAGTTATTATTTCATATATAAATAAATATTATAAAGATGGAGCTAAAGTATTACACGATGCTCTTAAAGAGCCAGCTAACTCCAAATCAACATTACATCCTGTTTTGTTGTAAAAACAATATAAAAATAGGACTTTTATATAACACTAAACATGAGGTGCTATTATTACAGAAAGCTGGGTTTTTAGATGCAGACTTTAAGGTGACAGAGAAAGCCAATATAGCTCTTGATAATCTTAGTACAATATTTAGAAAAGTTAAATCCACCGCTTTGGAAGATCTTATGGGCCCAGACTATCTCACTTATATAGCTGAATTCAGAGAATATTTTCCAAAGAATAAGAAAGCTACTCCATCAGAAATCAAAACAAAATTTGCAAAGCTGTTCTTAGAAAACCCAGGACTAGATTGGACTAAATTGATAAACGCCACAGCATTATATTTCTCTGAGACAAGAGAAGAAAGATATGTATATAAAGCATCCAACTTTATTATGGTGCAGAGAGGTGGTGTTAATAGTTATCCAATATTAGAATATTATGAGAGAGTAGAAAATGGGGAAGATCCATCTGATAAAACAGATGTTAATATGTATAAGATTTATTAATATATGAGTGGACAAGAACAAATAGTAAAGAAATGGAGACATGTATCAGACATAAGAGTAGAAACTCTTAATTATATTAAGAAAAGAAGAGCTGGTGTAATAAAATCTGTACGTACACCTTGGCCTAAATTAAATAATGTTTTAATGGATGGACTTGAGTGGAGTGGTATTTATATTATTGGAGGTCGACCTGGTACAGGTAAAACAAGTGTTGCATCTCAAATAACCAACTTAGCTCATTTTAACAATCCAGGACAAGAATTTGCTGTTCTCAACTTTCAGTTTGAGATGAGTGACAGAATTATTGGTGCTAGAGAATTAACCAAACCTCTTAGTATGGACATGAAAAAGATTTTTAGTGCCCATCCTACAGATAAGCTTTCTCCCAATGAAATACAAGAGATAGAAGACTATTACAATAGAAAATCTAAAGATGAAATTTATTATGTAACTGATCCTCTGACAGCTAAAGAATTTTCTAGAGAAGTGGTGAAGTTTCATGCTGCTGTACAGAAACCTATTATTGTCACTATAGATCACTCCATTCTTGTAAAGAAAAGTGTAGATGAAGCAAGTCAGATAGAAGCATTATACAATCTATCTAGTGAAATGGTAGCTCTTAAGAAAAAGATACCAGACAGTATGTTTATTGTTCTTTCTCAGATGAATAGAACTATAGAAGACCACACCAGAAGACAATCTGGTACAATAGGTAACTATCCAACATCTTCAGATCTTTTTGGTGCAGATGCTTTAATGCAAAATGCAGACGCTGTAATTCTAATTAATAGACCAGATTTAATGGGTATATCAGAATATGGTCCTGAAAAGATTAAAGTGGAAGATGGAATGGTTGTATTTCATCTCATCAAAAATAGATTTGGAGAACAATGTATGTTATTCTTTAAGCAAGATCTTAAGTATTTTGAGGTGCAAGAAGCACCAGCCCCAAGCAAAAATAAAATAATGTTTAAAAAAGTCCCATAATGGAAAACACAATCAGTAAAGCAGACCTTATTAAAACACAGGTAAAAGAGATTACACAATATCATAAACCTGCATTAAATCTATTTAATGTACCAGATGATATGTTCTATCCTAAAATGTTGTTTAAATGGAATGATGAGCTTCATGCATCATTATTCAAAAAAGAAATTACATCTAGTCAATTCTATACAGAGTTTGTAAATGATGACTACTCACCTAGAGAGAAAGAAAGAACACTGTATGTATTTCGTGGAAGTGCAGAATGCATTAACGAATATTTTGAGAAAAAAGAGAATGGTCGTTATGGAGAGTATAGTAGATATTTCGTACCTTTACAAGACTTTGAAAAAGTAGATTTAACTAAACTTTCTAAACCAAACCCCACTCTTACAATTCCTTTTGAACTTGAAGAGTATTATAAAACAGAAGATGAATTGGAAGATGCTTTGATGTCTAAGCTTACTATTAGAGATCATGCAGCAATCCAATGGAAGTTACCAGTTTCACAAAAAAAATGGTTGAATAAATTAATTCAAGAAATAAATAAAAAATAGATGGCACAAGGAATTCTTATTGTAGGAGAGTCTGGATCTGGTAAGACAACAAGTTTAGAGCAGCTCAATCCTAAAGAAACATTCATTATAAATGTTTCTGGTAAGTCTCTTTCATTTAAAGGATGGAAGAAAAATTATACAGAGTGGAGTAAAGACAACCCCACGGGTAATCTATTCAAGTCTTCAGATAATAAGTCTATTGAAGCTTGTATGAAATATGTTTCAGAAAAAAGACCAGAAATTAAACATTTGGTTATAGATGACTTTCAGTATATGTCTTCATTTGAATTCTTTGACAGATCAGATGAGAAAGGTTTTGAGAAGTTCACTCAGATTGGTGGTGCATTAGCAAGAATCTCAAGACTTCCTATGAAACTTAGAGATGATCTTATGGTGTTTTTCTTAACTCACGCAGAAGAAGGCACTGATATTGAAGGTAGAAAGAAATATAAAGCTAAGACAATTGGTAAAATGATTGATGAGAAACTTACGCTGGAGGGTCTCTTCACCATTGTACTATTTTGTAAAGCAAAGAAAGACAAAGAAGGTAAGATTAATTACGTCTTTGAAACTCAGAATTCTGGAGACAATACATGCAAATCTCCCAAAGGTATGTTTGAGTCTTCCTCAATTCCTAATGACTTACAATTGGTAGTGAAAGCAATTCACGAATACGAAAATTAACAATTAACAATTAAATTTTAGAACATGGCTTTAAGCACAAAAAACATCAAACTTTCTGAAGGAAAAACTTCAAAAACTATTACTCCTGGAAACATGAGGGGTAAAATCTATGACATCTCCTTGAAACCTGGATATAATCAAGGAAGTTACTATCTTGTATTATCTATTGAAGGTGAACCTCTTGAGAACTTTGAAGGATTTTTTATCAATCCTCAAGATGAATCTCAAGGAAGACATCAAGGTCAAGTGGGTCGTGTAAGATATTCTCAATATGCATTTGAAACTAAGACACTTCCTAGTGGTGTTAAAGTAGATAGAGATGAGAATATTCTCAAAGCATTGTTTACATTAGCAAAAGCTCAAGGTCTTAGTGATGCCATCAATGATATTGAAGGTGAAACTATTGAGGAATTTGTAATTAATGCAAAATCTGTATTGTGTAATAACATTTATATGAATTGGTGTATTGGTGGTAAAGAATATACCAATAAAGAAGGATATACTGCTTATGATTGTTTTATTCCAAAAGTCACCAACAAAAAGTTTGGCTTTGCAATGGATGCTGATGCTGTAATCACTTTTAATGAAGCTGATCACATCATCAAAGAAAAGAAAAAACAAGCAGAAACTGTTTCTAGTTTTGAACCAGAAACAAAGAGCAACGACTTTGATATGTTTTAATTGTTAATTGTTTGTAAACAGAAGGGGGAGTAACATCCCCCTTTTGTTTTTATTATATTTTTAAACCATGCTAACAACTAGAAATATAATAGTAGACTATAAAGATGTTCCTACAACTTGGATTTTTGAAAACTATTGTAAGCTTGATCAGAAATTAAATGGTCAAGATGTTAAGATTAAGAGCATGTTTAGCACAAATGATACAGTGCCAAGCATGTGTATTTATTATGATAAAATAAATAGTGTATATAAATTTAAAGATTTTTCTAGTGGTAAGTCTGGTGGTGGTATTAATCTACTCATCTATCTGTATAAGCTAACATTTTCTGAAGCTGCTTTTAAACTCATTAATGATTATAAAGAATATCTTAAAAACAATGAAAACACTGATGTAAAAATTAGGGAGTATTCTAAGTTTAAAGTGACAGACTTTATAATAAAGCAGTGGACTACACTTGATAGAGACTTTTGGGTAAGATATAATATCGGATCTACTCTTCTTAACAGATATAATGTTAAGCCTCTAGAGGAATACACTATGACTAAAGAAGAAGATGGTAGAACAGAAACCATTACAATATCTGGTGACTATTTATACGGATATTTTAAAACTGATGGTACACTCTATAAGATTTATCAACCAAAGAATAAGAAGAAGAAGTTTATAAAGCTTAAAACATACATCCAGGGTCTTGAGCAATGTGAGAATTATTCTCATCTTCTTATTACAAGTAGTCTTAAAGATGTGATGTCTATTAAAAGTCTTGGACTCAAGATAGATTGTATTGCTGCTGATAGTGAAAACACTCTTATTCCTAAATCAGAAATACTAAAGTTTGTAGAATCTTATAAGTCTATATCTGTATGTTTTGATAATGATGAAGCAGGTATTACATCTATGCAGAAGTATAGAGAACTCTATGGATTTAATGTTTTCTTCCTTCCTCTTAGTAAAGATCTAAGCGACAGCATCAAAGAACATGGAGTTAAAAAAGTGTTATATACTTTTGTTCCACTCTTACAAAGATCTACAGAAGAGATATCTTTGTAGACATGCCAAAAAAATCAACAGTAAAACCTAGAAATGCTGGTACAATGACAGAATCAGCATTCTGGGGATTTATAAGAGCTGGTCTTAGACAAAAGTCTAGATGGTGGAAACCTGTATCATTATGTAAACAGAATGCAAGAAGAAACTATAAAGGTCCAAATAAAAGACAGAAATACGAATACCAATGTAATTATTGTAAGAAATGGTTTGCAGATAAGAATATCAATGTAGACCATATCACTCCTGCTGGAACTCTTACTTGTGCTAATGATTTACCTGGATTTGTAGAAAGACTATTTTGTGAAGTGGAAGGAC
>JACCDW010477538.1_pt1 | contig 24881 bp, 5 predicted proteins | sample 7449781 | NCBI WGS metagenome assembly JACCDW01 (sample SAMN15323449, study PRJNA562643) | freshwater metagenome | isolation source: river surface water | place: USA:Blue River Watershed | collected 2017-08-18
ATACCCTGTAACAGCTAAATCACGAATAGTGGCTTCGAGTTGGCTTGAACTGACATACCCTGTAACAGCCAAATCACGAACTGTAGAAGTAAGTTGTGAGGAAGAGACATAACCAGCGACAGTCAAATCGCGAATTGTAGATTCGAGTTGACTAGAACTCACATACCCTGTAACAGCCAGATCGCGAATTGTAGATTCAAGTTGAGTAGAACTAACATAACCTGTAACGGCTAAGTCACGGACCGTGGATGTCAAGTTACCACTTAATAAAACAGTTGTCGCATCGTACCCATTCAAACTACTCACTTCCAAACTTTGGGTAGAGGCACGTGCACCATACAAAGTTGAGAAGGTTACTTCTTCGGCGTCCAAGTTTGTTGTGGAAATGTAAAAAGAGTCTTGGACACTGGATAAGTAAATAAAGTTCACAGCAGTGATAGAAGAGGCAGTTAAAGAGGAAACATATGTTTTATCGGCAACAATTGAAGAAACTGTTAAGGAGGATGTATTTATGTTGTTAAAAGTGCTGACGGGAATGTTTGTGGTTGGGACTTTGTAAGCAGGATCGGAACCGATTTGAACTTGAAGATTACCATCGGAAGCAAGAGAAAGCTTTGTAGTACTCATGTACAAAGAACCAGAACTCAAATACAAATCACGCCATTGAAGATTCGCAGAACCCAAATCGTATGTGTTGGTTGTACTAGGAAGCCAATGACCGCCAACAAGTGTTGATGGAATATCTAAAGAAAACTGAGGAACAGAACCGGGCGTATAGGTTATATTCGACGTGTTAATATTAAGAGCAACTCCATTTGCAACATCTGAAAGAACTATCTGTGGAAAAGGACCATCATTATTCGATACGATACTCAAACTATTTGCAGTATTATCATACTCAAGGTAAGCATCACCATTTCCAACTGTCAAAATGTTGCTCGTTTGATTAAATGTAAATTGCGAGCTTCCTGTTGGCCCACTGTCGTTAAAAAAAACGGCATCGGCAGGCAAATTTGTAACATTAAGTCCTCTGCCTGTAGGACCGGTAGGCCCAATCATAGAAAAAGCAGCAGTCCAGGACATCTATAATACGTGGCATTTTTTGCCTTTACGTGGTTGCGCATCACGGGTGTTGAAGAGAAAAGTTTGTTCCAAAATCTGTAATTTCACGATTTAAATCGCTAGAATCGAGTAACTTTGTTCCAGAGTCTGTCACATTCATTAATAACTCTGTTTGTATACCTGAACCGTTAATGATACCAAGAGGAACTTGTGGAATAACAAAGTTAGAAATATAAACAGCCAAACCAGTGACAAAGCGGATATTTGTCATGAATCCTTGGAGATTTGTTGTGGATGTTGGAGTTGTGCGTTGGCCAAATGTTATGTTTTGAAGGGTTTGTGTAAATGAGTAAGAGGTGGATGTGGTGGTATGGTAGAGAGTTCCATCCAAATAGATATTTATGAAACGGTTTGTAAGTGAAGTTTCACCAACAATTGCGATATGATGCCAACCCCCTATAACATCATCTTCAGAACCAAACACTTCAACTTGTGTTCCAGACGCAGAAGGATAGGTCAGAACAAACTGGTATTCACTTCCTGTGTTTTGGAGTTGAAGGGAAAATACTTCAGCTGTAGAAGTTGAAGAACTAAAGAGAAAGGGGTTGTCTTCAAGTGAAGATAGTTTGAAGAACATTTCGAATGTAAAGTCTGTTGTGGAAAGAGCAAAAGGGGATGGGTTAGTTGCGTCTTCAATGGCAAAGTAACTTGAAGAACCGTTGAAGACAATACTTCCAGGTCGTTGGACATTGTAGATCCAAACAGGAGGACTTGATTGGCTGTATCCACAGGAGTTAATGGCTTGTACTTCAACTTTGTAATCGTAGTCTTCAAGGTTAAATAGTGTTGTTTGAAAGGGAGTTTCAGCACTGAGAAAAATATCTTTCGCAGGAACACTTGCGTTATTAACATTGAAGGCAGAGGCACGAAGAACGTAATCAAATACAGGAGAACCACCATCATAAGAAGGAGCGGACCAGGTAACAATTGAAGAACTTGTATATAAATCTTGTGAAACACTTACAGATGTAGGTGGATCGGGACGATATCCTGTGGTAACAGTATCAAAGAAAGCTAATTCAGAACCCCCTATAACATTTACCGCCTTGATGGAAAACGAATACTGTGTAAAAGGGGATAGATTTGGAAGAAATGCTTCTTTTTGTTCGGGTCCACATGTGACTGTAATCGAAGGAGTTTGGCATTCAAGAACATATGACTGTATAGGTTGACCACCATCGGATTCGGGTGGAAGCCACCAGAACGTAATGCGGTCGTATTCAACGAGTGGTTGAGGATATACATTTGGTTTTGAAGGAACACTCATCTTGTGATACCATAGATGATTTTTACGTGAGAACAAGTTCAATGACTGTAGCGGCTGCTCCTGTACTATCAATGCCACATGTGTAGTTACGAAATGCCGCAAGAGCAGATTGATGGATTTGTATTGTGTCACCAGGTGCGACTGTAATAGGTGTTCCTAATATACCAGCATACCAATGATATCCTCCTTGTGGACAAACCCACGATGCCTGCCTCGAGATTCCATTATGAATAAAATATATTGCTAAACAACCAAAATAAGGTGTACATAGCACTTTACATCTGGATATTGTTCCCGCTTGTGAGACTGTATATTGTTTACCGTAAAAGGATGAGTTGAAGGAAGTTGTAACAGCTGTACTGTAAAAAATGGTACGCGAAACATCATCTGGCGATGATGTTGAGAAGGTTGTATTTGTTTGTGTAATAGTGCGATTATTTGAAGATGGATCATATACTCTTGTGCTCAATGGAATCACAATCACTTCTGTTGAACCAGTATTACTGATTGGAACAGGTATAGGAGGTATGTTGATTTGACCAGAAATATCTGTATACAGTTGTGTACCTGTTACCATGCGAAAGTTTGTGATGTATCCTCGAAATGCCTTTGAAGTATCTGATGAAAGAACACGTGGTGTAAATCCAACCATAAGAGTACTTGTATTGCCTGTTAGATCATAATTAGCAGTGGATGTCATTATGTAGGCACCATCCACAAAAAGTCGGAAACGAGTTCCTGTGGCAACTAAGGCAAAATGAACCCAACGGTTTTGAAGATCTTCTACAACACGAACTGTATTTAGAGTAGTTCCTGTTGAAGTTGAATAATCAATCGTGTATGTATAGTCATAAGCACTTTGTCCAGAGATATCAAACTGAACATATTTATCAGAACTTGTGTAAAGGCAAAAAGAGGTGCGGGATGACGTCGCAGTGGAAGTCATATTTTGAAACCATTCGATAGTAAAAGGGGATGTTCCAACGGAAATTGTTGGGGTTGTTGCGATGGACCAAGAACTCGCACTCGCAGGAGGTCCTGCGTTTACAGTGAAGAGTGAACTTCCTGGAAATAGATTTGTGACCCCTGTGTACACTGGTTCACTGTATCCAACCGAGTTGCCTGTTTGAAGGGATATATTGTAGTTGTAGTTTCCTAGATTTTGAAGAAAAAAACTTGTTTTATTGGAAAACACTGATTTTGTGATAGTGCTTGTTGGGATTTCATTTCCATATAAATCCGTAGGTATCGCAGTTAAAACTTGATACTGAACATCTGTATTGGATACATTGGATGACCAACTAATGAGAGAGTTTGATACATTTGAATCTGGATTTGCGGATAAATCTGTTATAGGGAGTGGTTCAATACCTGTTTTGACTGTTGCGAAGGGAGCAAACGGACTGATTCCATTTGCGTTGGACGCTGCGATTTGAAAAGCGTACGTCGTAGAAGGTGTCAAGTTGGTTATGAAGGCACTGCGTTGGTTTTCGTTATAGGTGTATGTTAAAGGGGGTGATGTGTTGGAAAGAATGTAACTTGTAATGGGACTTCCACCCGTAGATGTGGGCGGATCCCACCAAAAGGTGATTTGGCTAAGTTCAGTTAATGGTTGGGGGTAAATATTTGGTCTGGACGGGACTGACATTTCTATGATGTGCTTGTAAAGAAGAATTCATAGTAAGGACTTTCCAAAATATCGTTAAAACGATATTTTGGAAAGTCCTTAGTTTAATATAATAAGGTTTTCCAGATATTCTGGAAAACCTTATTTCATAGAAAAGATTTGATGATTAACTTGGGTAGGATGAGGAAAAACTAACCAAACCAGCAGTTACAGATATTGCTTGTGCACTTGAATCAGTAAACTTTGATGTATCGTTTGAAGCAAGAAATAGGAATCGTGTTGTACTGCCTCCTAAACTGTACTCTGTTAAAGGGGGTGTTGGAACTGTAATGTTTGGTGTAGTATAAATCGCAGCACCTGTAACAAGACGCATATTTGTCATTGTACCGCTAAATCCGTTTGTAGGAATATTTGGCGCAACTCCTGACGGATAACCGAACATAATTTCTGAAAAAGATCCATTCATATTGTAGGCATTTGATGTTGTATAATATTGTTGTCCATTTACATAAAAATACATTTTTTGTTGTCCACCAACATTTGTTCCCACAAGAGCAAAGTGTCTCCAACTTGATTCAATAGGAGCTCCAAAGTTAACTGTATCTGTATAGTTGGTTGTATTATTAAAATACTTAATACGATATTGTTTTACAGAACCACTATTTGACATGGATACTGCGAATCGATCTGGAAGTCCTGAAGCTGAAGCAGAAAAAATAGTTTCGTTATATGACGATTGAATTGTATCAATATTTTGAAACCATTCGAATGTAAAGTTAGTAGTTCCAATTTGAAATAGTTTAGCAGAGTTTGGCCCAGAAGAATATCCTAAGCTCATAAATGAGGCAGATGCAGGTGGACCAATTGATGTTGCAAATAATAAACTACCACCACTTGCTGCAGGAGGAGAAGAAGAACCTGGGTAAAATGAATTCCATGAAGGAACTGGACTACCTGAGCCAGCAGCTGAGAGTGTTCTGTTTCGTATACTAGAATCACTTGTGAGTGTGCCAGAATTTGTAGCAAGTAATAATAACTCATTTGTACCTGAACCAAAAGCAGAAAGAGGAGGTGTGGGTACAACAAAATTAGTTGTATAGATTTGTGCTCCATTTGTTATACGCATGTTGGTCATATATCCTTGGTATTGGGTTGTGTATGAAGCAACTGGAAGTGCTGGACCTACAGCAGGATTGACTGTGGTATTTCCAATAGCAAAGTTAAGAATACTTTCACCATCTAGTAAACCTTGATAAGATGGGAATGTTCCAACAGAAGAACCATTAATATACATTAGAATTCTTGGATTTCCACTATTAAATAAATCTGTAACTAAGGCAACATGAACCCACTGATTTTGAATAGTGGGCGTTATAACAGGCGTGAATACATTATTTGTTCCTCCTGCTGTTGTCGGATAACGAACTAATAAGTTGAGTGGCTGTCCAAGTTGTCCACCAAGCGGACTATTTCCAAGTTGCCAACAAACCTCCAAATACTCTGATGTAGCAGCAGACGAACGCATTGAAAATACTGTATACCGTTGTGTTCCAAGTGTTGCCATATTTTGAAACCATTCGATTGTAAAATCTGTATTGAATGATATTGGTTGAGGTGTTAATGAAATAGTATAATATGTAAAGTTTGGAGAAGATGTATTAAAGTAAATACTTCCACCAGTACCAACAGGCGCAGCAGCAGTATATCCAGGAAAAACTTTTGCAAATGTAACAGGGTTCACATTATAATATTGTAATGCACCTGAAGTTACATCAAGACCACCAGAGTTCGCAGTTTCATTTTTAAGAAAACGAGCAGGGGAGTAAAAGGGGAAGAGTAACGGTGTTATTCCTGTTGAACTTGTGAAAAAGGGTGGTTTGGGGCGTGTGTATGTTGCACCTGAATAAAGAGCACTTCCAACCGTAAAACGGAAACTTGTCATATATCCTTGAAAGGCTGTTGTATATATAGAATCTCCATATGCACTTCCTATCATGGGTTGAAGAATATCACTATAAAAGTTGTATCCATTTGTTGTTGTCATAATAAGACTTCCTGAAACATACAAACTGAGTTGTTGTGTAATAGGAGATCCAGAAATATACTGTCCAACAATCGCAACATGATTCCAGTTACTTAACACATTACTATTTGAAAAAGAAGAACTTGTTAATGTAGTATAAAAACCTGACGTGGTTGGATAGTTCAATTTATATACAAAGTTTCCACTACTCGAAGATAAGTTTAGTTGAAATGCTTTGGCGACTGAACCAACCGCTGATGAAAAAAGAGTTGGATCAGTTCCAGAAGGTAAGTTTGTTACATACTGAAACCATTCCACAGTAAAGGAATCTAAACTAAATGACGGGATTGATGAACGCAAAACAAGCCCACTCCATAATGTTGGAGTACCTGTGGAAGCAGTAAACACAGCACTTCCAGGAACATTATCAATAATCGTGGATGTTGAACGAGCCGAATATCCCACAGAGTTTGCTGCTTGAACAAAACAGTTATATTGAAATGGACCCAAGTTTTGAAATAATCCACTTGTAGCAGTTGTATTAAAACTAAGTTTTATTGTACTTGAAGGTACATCAATTCCAGAAATATCTAATGCGTTTGCAGTTAAAACTTGTCCCAGTACATTGTACGTACTATTTCCAGCATTTTGTAACCATGTAAATGTGGCATTTGTTATATTTGAGGAAAGACCCTTGTTTGATAAGTTTGTTAAAGGAAGAGGGCGAAGGCCAGTTGTCACTGTGTTATAGGGGGTGTATGCACCGAGGCCAGCGCTGTTGGAGGCTGCGATCTGAAAGGAATACGTTGTATTATTTGTTAATCCAGTTACAAAGGCTGCGCCTTGGTTTCCATCGTATGTATAACTCAAAGCAGGCGAGGCATTACATAAGACATAACTAGTGATTGCACTTCCACCATCAGATGTCGGAGGATTCCACCAAAATGTTATTTGTTGTGATTCCACAAGTGGCTGTTTATACACATTCACTGTACCAGGAACAGTCGCCATTTCTATGTTGTGTTTTTAAAAAGATTCCTCTTTTTTTACTTTACAAAAGTCAAATAAGAGTTATTTATAATTCTATTCAAAACTCAAGAATCCCCTTTTACTTTTTAACATACAACATACCAGAGTACAAATCAATGAAGAAGTCACCGAGTAATCCAACACCACCCGTTGGACCGGTGTAATCATAATAAATCTGCGTTCCGCGAATACCCGTGTAACCTGTCGCACCAGTTTGTCCAGTGTAACCTGTTGGACCGGTTTGACCTGTGTAACCTGTTGGACCCGTTTGACCCGTGTAACCAGTCGCACCCGTTTGACCCGTCCAACCTGTTGGACCCGTTTGACCAGTATAACCTGTTGCGCCTGTTTCACCTGTATAACCCGTTGAACCCGTTTGACCTGTGTATCCTGTTGGACCCGTTTGACCCGTATAACCTGTAGAACCAGTTTCACCTGTGTAACCTGTTGCGCCTGTTTCACCCGTGTAACCCGTTGGACCGGTCACACCTGTGTAACCTGTAGAGCCTGTATGACCAGTAGAACCAGTTTCACCAGTCGAACCTGTTGCGCCAACTTGGAGGTTCACATACCATATTTGACTTGCGAAACTTCCTTGTCTGTTTCTGAAATCACGTAATACGAGTGTTTGATTTACGCCTGATGTAGTTACAGAACGAATGTAAGCTTCAAAACGACTTTGTGCTGTAAGTCCAGCAACAGGTGAGTTCGCCACAACTACATATTGACCTGCTGAGAAAGATGGTGAAAATCCAACATAAGGAGTTAAGCCAGTTTGAGTTCGTACAGTAATTGTTATTTCATTTGTAGGAAAGGTAAATGAAACAGCTGATGTTGTTTGAGCAGCATAGTTTGCTCCTGGTGGACCAGTATAACCCGTAGAACCAGTTTCACCTGTGTAACCTGTTGAACCAGTTTCACCTGTGTAACCAGTTGCGCCGGTTTCACCAGTGTAACCTGTCGCACCCGTTTCACCAGTGTAACCTGTCGCACCCGTTTGACCTGTGTAACCCGTAGAACCCGTTTCACCAGTATAACCTGTTGCGCCGGTTTGACCTGTGTAACCCGTAGAACCCGTTTCACCTGTATAACCCGTAGAACCAGTTTCACCCGTGTAACCCGTCGCACCCGTTTCACCTGTATAACCCGTTGAACCTGTTTGTCCAGTGTAACCAGTTGAACCAGTTTGACCAGTGTAACCCGTTGCGCCCGTTTGACCAGTGTAACCCGTAGAACCTGTTTCACCAGTGTAACCTGTCGCACCCGTTTGACCTGTGTAACCAGTGGCACCCGTTTGACCAGTAAAACCAGTTGCGCCGGTTTCACCAGTGTAACCTGTTGCGCCTGTTTGCCCTGTATAACCAGTGGCACCCGTTTGACCAGTGTAACCCGTAGAACCTGTTTCACCAGTGTAACCTGTCGCACCTGTTTGACCCGTGTAACCCGTTGCGCCTGTTTCACCAGTGTAACCTGTTGCGCCTGTTTGCCCTGTATAACCAGTGGCACCCGTTTGACCAGTGTAACCCGTAGAACCCGTTTCACCAGTGTAACCAGTCGCACCTGTTTGACCCGTGTAACCCGTTGAACCAGTTTCACCAGTATAACCCGTTGCGCCCGTTTGACCAGTATAACCCGTTGCGCCCGTTTGACCCGTGTAACCCGTTGAACCAGTTTCACCAGTGTAACCCGTTGCGCCCGTTTGACCAGTGTAACCCGTTGAACCAGTTTCACCAGTGTAACCAGTCGCACCTGTTTGACCAGTATAACCCGTTGAACCAGTTTCACCAGTGTAACCTGTTGCGCCTGTCCAGCCAGTTGGACCTGTTTGACCCGTATAACCCGTTGAACCTGTTACACCTGTATAACCAGTAGAACCTGTAGGACCATCAATACCATCCAAGTTTACATTGTAGTTGGAGCCAGAGGGGAATGTTCCACGTACATTGGTAATACCTTCCAAAATGAGTTCACCTGGAGTTCCTGGACCGTCCTTGTTAACATAGGATTTTACTGTAGCTTCAAAACGACTTCCTCCTAGACTATTCGAACGAACAACAACTACGGAGTTACCAGGAATATACGCGAGGTTTGTTGCCACTTGTAATGTGATTGTTAGATCAGTATAAGGATCAATTGTTACATTTGTGGCACTTGTGTTGAAAAGATCACCAGGAATACCCGTATAACCTGTTGCGCCTGTTTGTCCTGTATAACCAGTAGAACCCGTAGGACCATCAATACCATCCAAGTTTACATTGTAGTTGGAGCCAGTAGGGAATGTTCCACGCACATTCGTAATACCTTCCAAAATGAGTTCACCAGGAGTTCCTGGACCGTCTTGATCACTGTATGACTGTACAGTGGCTTCAAAACGACTTGCTCCTAGACTATCTGAACGAACAACAATCACAGAGTTGCCTATAATGTAAGAAAGATTTGTCGCAACATGTAATGTGATTGTGGAAGCAGTGTAAGGATCAATTGTTTCAAGTTGTGTTGTACTTGTGTTAAAGAGGTCACCTGGAATACCCGTGTAACCCGTAGAACCTGTCACACCTGTGTAACCAGTCGCACCAGTATAACCCGTTGAACCTGTTAAACCCGTGTAACCCGTTGCGCCTGTTTCACCTGTGTAACCAGTAGCGCCTGTCTGACCTGTGTAACCAGTGGCACCTGTTTGACCTGTGTAACCTGTGGAACCCGTTTCACCCGTATAACCAGTGGCACCAGTCTGACCCGTGTAACCTGTCGCACCAGTTTCACCCGTGTAACCCGTTGCGCCGGTTTGTCCAGTGTAACCCGTTGCGCCAGTTTGGCCAGTGTAACCTGTGGAACCTGTTTCACCAGTGTAACCAGTGGAACCAGTAAAACCAGTTGAACCAGTTTGACCAGTGTAACCCGTAGAACCAGTTTCACCTGTGTAACCAGTACTGCCTGTTTGACCAGTGTAGCCCGTCGCACCTGTTTGACCTGTATAACCCGTAGAACCTGTTTCACCAGTGTAACCAGTGGCACCAGTCTGACCTGTGTAACCAGTAGAACCCGTTTCACCAGTGTAACCAGTCGCACCAGTTTCACCAGTGTAACCAGTCGCACCAGTTTGACCAGTGTAACCAGTTGCGCCTGTTTGACCTGTGTAACCCGTCGCACCTGTACGTCCAGTATAACCCGTTGAACCTGTTTCACCTGTTGGACCTTGATCACCTGGTGCGCCTTGTTCACCTGTATAACCTGTAGAACCTGTTACACCTGTGTAACCAGTGGCACCTGTTTGACCCGTGTAACCAGTCGCTCCTGTACGTCCAGTGTAACCAGTGCTACCTGTTTGACCCGTATAACCCGTGGAACCTGTAAACCCTGTAGAACCTGTTTGCCCAGTATAACCCGTGGAACCTGTTTGACCAGTGTAGCCTGTCGCGCCTGTTTGTCCAGTGTAACCAGTCGCACCTGTTTGACCCGTGTAACCTGTTGCGCCAGTTTCACCTGTATAACCTGTAGAACCTGTTAAACCTGTAGGACCATCAATACCATCCAAGTTAATGTTATAATAGTCTGGCTCCGTAAAATCACTTTCAGAACCAGAAATATTAAAAACAGGCCATAAGGTAAGTTTAGCATAATAGTCTTCAGGCTCTTCAACGTAACTATATACAATTGCTTCAAAATATTTATAAAAACCAGTTTGTCGTGATACAATAACAGAGTTACCTGTTATATACGCTAACATTCTTTCAACTTTGATATCGACGAGTGCAGTGTATTCGTTTCCAGGGTCAACTGTATATGGATTGAGGATGACTTGATCATATGTTTGTGTCATAAAACGATCACCAGGAATACCCGTGTAACCCGTAGAACCAGTTTGACCCGTATAACCTGTGGCACCCGTTGGACCAGTATAACCTGTAGAACCCGTTTGTCCAGTGTAACCAGTAGAACCTGTTTCACCTGTATAGCCAGTTGCGCCTGTAAACCCAGTTGAGCCTGTTTGTCCAGTGTAACCAGTTGAACCAGTTTGACCAGTGTAACCAGTCGCACCTGTTTGACCTGTGTAACCAGTTGCGCCTGTTTGTCCAGTGTAACCAGTAGAACCAGTTTCACCAGTGTAACCAGTTGCGCCTGTTTGACCTGTGTAACCCGTTGAACCAGTTTCACCTGTATAACCTGTTGCGCCTGTCCAGCCAGTTGGACCTGTTTGACCCGTATAACCTGTTGAACCTGTTACACCCGTATAACCTGTTGAACCAGTAGGACCATCAATACCATCCAAGTTTACATTGTAGTTGAAGCCAGAGGGAAATGTTCCGCGCACATTCGTAATACCTTCCAAAATGAGTTCACCTGGAGTTCCTGGACCGTCTTGATTACTGTATGACTGAACAGTTGCCTCGAAACGACTTCCTCCTAGACTATTTGAACGAACAACAACAACGGAGTTACCAGCTATATACGCAAGATTTGTTGCGACATGTAGTGTGATTGTGGAAGATGTGTAAGGATCAATTGTTTCAAGTTGTGTAGTACTTGTATTAAAAAGGTCACCTGGAATACCCGTGTAACCCGTTGAACCTGTCTGACCAGTGTAACCAGTAGAACCAGTAGGACCGTCAATACCATCCAAGTTTACATTGTAGTTGGAGCCAGTAGGGAATGTTCCACGCACATTCGTAATACCTTCCAAAATGAGTTCACCAGGAGTTCCTGGACCATCTTGATCACTGTATGACTGTACAGTTGCCTCGAAACGACTTCCTCCTAGACTATCTGAACGAACAACAACCACAGAGTTGCCTGTGATATAGGCAAGATTTGTAGCCACTTGTAATGTGATTGTGGAAGCAGTGTAAGGATCAATTGTTACATTTGTGGCACTTGTGTTAAAGAGGTCGCCTGGAATACCTGTATAACCCGTAGAACCTGTCTGACCAGTGTAACCTGTGGCACCTGTGTGACCTGTATAACCTGTTGCGCCTGTTTCACCTGTATAACCTGTGGAACCAGTTTCACCTGTGTAACCCGTGGAACCAGTTTCACCAGTATAACCCGTTGAACCAGTAAAACCCGTTGAACCAGTTTCACCTGTGTAACCTGTTGAGCCAGTTTCACCAGTAAAACCAGTCGCACCAGTATAACCCGTTGAACCAGTAAAACCTGTGTAACCTGTTGCGCCAGTTTCACCCGTATACCCCGTCGCACCTGTAAAACCAGTAGAACCAGTTTCACCAGTATACCCTGTAGAACCAGTAACACCTGTATAACCAGTCGCACCTGTTTGACCTGTGTAACCAGTTGCGCCTGTTTCACCAGTAAAACCTGTAGAACCGGTTTCACCAGTGTAACCCGTTGTACCTGTGTGACCAGTATAACCCGTTGCGCCAGTTTCACCCGTATAACCTGTAGCACCTGTGTGACCCGTATAACCAGTGGAACCAGTTTCACCCGTATAACCTGTGGAACCAGTTTCACCCGTATAACCAGTAGCGCCTGTGTGACCAGTATAACCCGTAGAACCAGTTTGACCCGTATAACCTGTTGCGCCTGTTTGTCCTGTAAAACCCGTTGCGCCTGTCGCACCTGTATAACCTGTTCCCCCACCATCACCTTTGGGACCTGTTACACCAGTATAACCAGTGGAACCAGTAAAACCTGTAGAACCCGTTTCACCAGTATAACCCGTAGCACCTGTTTCACCCGTATAACCCGTAGCACCTGTTTGACCAGTATAACCCGTAGAACCAGTTTCACCTGTATAACCCGTTGAACCCGTTGAACCTGTTACACCCGTATAACCAGTTGAACCAGTTTCACCAGTAAAACCCGTAGAACCAGTTTCACCCGTATAGCCCGTTGCGCCTGTAAAACCAGTAGAACCAGTTACACCAGTATAACCAGTTGCGCCTGTTTCACCTGTATAACCTGTCGCACCTGTGTAACCTGTAGAACCTGTATATCCTGAAGGACCAGTCGAACCTGTATACCCAGTTGAACCTGATGGACCGTCAATACCATCCAAGTTTACATTATATACAGCGGAGCCAAATGTACCTTTAATATTTGTAATATCCTGTAACACAATTGCGCCTGTAGAACGTGTATAACTCTGAACAGTTGCCTCAAAACGATTCGCAATATTTGAACTTTGTACAACAACAACAGAGTTACCGGGTATATAAGCAAGCTGTTTTCCAACAGTAAAACTTACAGTTGGTTGAGTTGGATCAGGTGTTACAAAGCTTGTCGTAGATGTGTTAAAGAGGTCTCCTGGAGCACCTGTTTCACCTGTATAACCAGTTGAACCTGTTGGACCTTCCAATCCACCATAAGGTAAAAGATTCCAAACTGTTGTGCCGTCACCAATTTTGAAACGTTTGGTATCCGTTTCAATACCCATTTCACCTGCCGCCAACACAGGATTGTCTGCAGTCCACTGGGTTGCCACACCTCGGCGGAATTGAAGCTGAATGAACGGCATAGTTTCTATATGAGATGAGCAAAAGTCTTTAGAGCAAATGTTTTGAAAAAGATACACGATATATTTTTCAAATGTCTATGATAATGTTAAAGGGGATTATCTTCCTATTTCTGAAATTTTGAGCCATGTTGCTAAATCATTATAATAATATAGTTGGCTTCCTCCTGTTGTTGTAATTTGTATTGTGATTGTTTTTGAAGTTGTATTTGAGTTTGTAAAACGTCCCATAAGAGGAAATATAACTCCAGCACTGACTTCAGCACTTGTTGTTGGTTTCCAGTATTGTTGATTTTCCGCAATACTTGTTCCACTGACTTGAATACGAGATAGCAAGTTTTCTGAACCGGAACCACTAATTGCGTATCGTGTATTGTATTCCACAACAATAAATGAATTTGCGTAAACAGGTGTGTAAGAAAAACTCGCAATCGTTACATAAGAAGTGGATGATGTATTTCCAGATGTTTGTCCAATCTCAGAAGCATTCAACATACGCATACTGATGATTTGACCTGGGTTGAAGTTTTGCGCAACAATTGTACTTTGTGAAAGAAGATATCCACCAAGTGTAACAAAGCCGATTGTACTTATGTTATTTGCGACAGTTAATGTAGTTCCGTTAAAGGTGAGGTTTGATTCTGCGATGGCAGCATTTGAACCATCTGCGGTTAATATACGCGTTGGAGCAAAGTTTGATACTGTTACAAATCCTGGGCCCGTTGGCCCAGTACTACCAGTTTGACCCGTAAAACCTGTTGAACCTGTCGCACCTGTATTTGTAGCAGACCCATCAAATCCTTTTGGTCCAGTTACACCTGTAAAACCAGTCGCACCTGTAGGTCCAGTATAACCAGTCGCACCTGTATGTCCTGTATAACCTGTAGAACCAGTCACACCCGTATACCCTGTTGATCCAGTTTGTCCTGTATAACCCGTTGAACCAGTTTGACCCGTATAACCCGTTGCGCCTGTTTGACCTGTAAATCCTGTTGAACCAGTCACACCAGTGTAACCTGTAGATCCTGTTGGACCTGTTGGACCCGCATCACCTGCTAAACCTTGAAGACCAGTAGCGCCTGTGTAACCAGTAGCACCTGTTTGTCCCGTGTAACCCGTTGCGCCTGTTTGACCTGTATAACCTGTAGAACCTGTTTGTCCCGTGTAACCCGTCGCACCTGTTTGACCCGTATAACCCGTTGAACCCGTTTGACCTGTATAACCTGTTGAACCTGTTTGACCAGTGTAACCCGTTGCGCCTGTTTGGCCTGTGTAACCCGTTGAACCAGTTTGTCCAGTGTAACCCGTTGAACCCGTTTGACCAGTATAGCCAGTACTACCTGTCTGTCCTGTATAACCTGTGGAACCCGTTTGACCTGTAAAACCTGTAGAACCAGTTACACCTGTATAGCCTGTCGCACCAGTTTGTCCTGTGTAACCCGTTGCGCCAGTTTGACCAGTGTAACCCGTCGCACCAGTTTGTCCTGTGTAACCTGTAGAACCCGTTTGACCAGTATAGCCAGTACTACCTGTCTGTCCTGTAAAACCCGTAGAACCAGTTTGACCTGTATAACCAGTACTACCTGTCTGTCCAGTGTAACCTGTAGAACCTGTTTGACCTGTAAAACCAGTTGAACCCGTTTCACCTGTATAACCAGTCGCACCTGTGTGTCCAGTATAACCTGTAGAACCAGTCACACCCGTAAAACCCGTGGAACCAGATTGACCCGTGTAACCCGTAGAACCTGTCTGACCTGTAAAACCTGTAGAACCAGTTTGACCTGTATACCCTGTAGAACCCGTTTGACCAGTATAACCCGTAGAACCCGTTTCACCTGTGTAACCTGTCGCACCCGTTTGACCCGTGTAACCTGTCGCACCTGTTTGACCAGTATACCCAGTAGAACCTGTTTCTCCAGTATATCCTGTAGAACCTGTTTCGCCCGTATAACCTGTCGCACCTGTAAAACCGGTAGAACCTGTTACACCAGTATAGCCCGTTGCGCCTGTTTCTCCAGTATAACCAGTCGCACCTGTAAAACCGGTAGCACCTGTTTCACCTGTATACCCAGTTGAACCTGTTTGTCCTGTATAACCCGTTGAACCTGTCGGACCGTCAATTGCGTCCAAGTTAACATTATATGTCTTATTTGTTAAAGGGGGAAATGAACCAAATACATTCGCAACTTGAACACTCATGGAACCCGCATTTTTATCATACGCAGTTACCGTACCTTCAAAACGATTATTTGAATCAGTTGTTTCTGTGACTATAACGGAGTTACCAGGAATATAAGATAAATCTGTATCAACTGTAAAAGAGATTGTGGAAAGAACGATAGGATTGGGTGTAAAAGGGGTGGTGGTTGTATTGAAGATATTTCCTGATTCGCCTTGTAATCCAGTATACCCAGTGCTTCCAGTTTCTCCTTTGACACCTCCATACGGTAAATCATTCCAGTTTGAAGTTCCATCTCCCACTTTGAAGAGTGAAGTATCTTTTTCAAGGCCCATTTCACCTTCTCCCAAAACTGGATTTCCTGCCGTCCATTGGGCCGCCGTAGATCGGCGTAATTTGATTTGTATGAATGGCATACTTCTACATGATACGAGTAAAAGTCTTTAAAGAGATTTATTCGTATTTTATTAACTCACCTATTACTTCACCTCTTCAATCATAATCATATTGTTATTATAAGATAAACCAATTATACAACGAATCATCCAACTCTTTTGTGCGGTGGAATCCATAACTAAGCACTGTGAAACATCTCCTGCTCCCACAAAGTCAATACTAGAGTTGAGATAGCTAAATGTACTTGTAATAAATGCTGAAATACTTGCGCCACCAGCAGTTCCACTGGCAACATAACTGTGACTTCCTAATAAGGAATATGTTCCTGATACAGTTGCCACTTGAAGACTGCGGTTTCCTGAAGTAGGTATTTGAGCTCTGATATTGTTTAATGTCACTGGAGTACCCGCATTCACAAACGCAGAAATAAAGGGCATTGCTCCACCCATTGGACCTGTTGCGCCTGTTAAACCAGTAAATCCACCCGTTGGACCAGTTGGACCAGCGTCACCTGCTAAACCTTGAAGACCAGTTGGCCCAGTGTAACCTGTTGCACCCGTCCAACCTGTTGGACCTGTTTGACCTGTATAACCACTCGAACCTGTTACACCTGTATAACCCGTCGCACCCGTCCAACCTGTTGGACCAGTTTCACCAGTATAACCTGTTGCGCCTGTCCAACCTGTTGGACCTGTTTGACCCGTGTAACCTGTTGACCCACTTTCACCAGTATAACCAGTAGCACCAGTTTGTCCCGTATAACCTGTGGAACCTGTTTCACCAGTGTAACCAGTAGACCCAGTTTCACCAGTGTAACCTGTCGCACCAGTTTGTCCTGTATAACCCGTTGAACCTGTTACACCAGTATAACCTGTTGCGCCCGTTGCACCTGTATAACCTGTTGAACCAGTCACACCAGTATTACCCGTAGAACCTGTTTCACCCGTTGAACCCGTAAAACCCGTTGAACCCGTCGCACCTGTTCCACCCGCTTGAATATTCACATAATAGGTTGTTGTGTTTCCAAATGTTCCACTAATATTACGAATATCTGAAATAGTTAAGGACATTGTATTTGTGAGTGTATTCGCAGCAAATGTCACATAACCTTCAAAACGACCATCGATACTTGAGGCAACTACATATTGGCCAATCGTAAATGAAAGAGGGGCTGTTGGATAGTACATGCCTTCAAGAAGTGATGTGGAAAATGAAAAGCTGACAGATCCGCCACTAGAAGGACTTACAACCGTTTGAGAGACTGTTTTGGCTGCGTAGTTATTACCAACCGCACCTGTATAACCCGTAGAACCAGTTACACCTGTATAACCTGTTGCGCCTGTTTCACCAGTATAACCCGTAGCACCTGTTTCACCAGTATAACCCGTAGAACCAGTTACACCTGTATAACCCGTAGAACCTGTAAAACCCGTAGAACCTGTTTGTCCTGTGTAACCTGTTGAGCCTGTTACACCAGTATACCCTGTGTAACCTGTCGCACCTGTGTGTCCTGTGAAACCCGTTGAGCCTGTCACGCCAGTACTGCCAGTTGATCCTGTTGGACCTGTTGGACCCGCATCACCAGCTAATCCTTGAGAACCAGTTGGACCACTTACACCTGTACTACCAGTAAACCCAGTTGAACCAGTTTGTCCAGTGTAACCTGTGGCACCCGTTTGTCCCGTTAGCCCTGTAGAACCCGTTTGTCCTGTATAACCCGTTGATCCTGTAAAACCAGTACTTCCAACTGGGCCTGTCGCACCAGTCGCTGTCAAGTTCGCTTGTGTAAATCCATAAATCTGAATATACGCTGCTCCAGGATTGGGCCCAGGTCCAGCCGTTGCGTAAACTCTGTAATAGAGGTATGGTGTATACGTTGGATCATTGATATTCACTGTAAGATAGGCTGGAGGTGCTCCAATCGTTGCCATTTGACCCGTTGAATACGCTAAGTTAACCCATGTGGAGTTATCTTGACTTGCTTGGATGTAAAAGGTAGATAGATATTCACCAGTAGCTCGTTGAGAGATTTCAACTTTCCATAACGCTTGTGGTGAAGGCATTTGAACTTTCCACCAAGAAGGGAATGAAGTTCCCAACATCGCCCAATCTGTCCCAGAGTTATTATCACATGCCTTCCAAGCAGCGTAAGTTGAAGAAAACTCACTTGATGCACTTACTGTGTATCCACCACCTGTGTATCCTGTCAACGTTGGAATCAATCCTGTGTTAGAGGGGGTTAATGTTGTCGCATAACCTGGAATACCAGTGGAACCAGTATAACCAGTGGAACCTGTTTGTCCTGTAAAACCTGTAGAACCTGTTTGTCCTGTGAAACCTGTTGAACCCGTAAAACCTGTAGAACCTGTCACACCAGTATAACCAGTCGCACCTGTTTGTCCCGTGTAACCAGTTGAACCAGTAAAACCTGTAGAACCTGTTTGACCAGTAAAACCAGTCGCACCCGTTTGACCTGTGTAACCAGTCGAACCCGTTTGACCCGTGTAACCCGTAGAACCAGTTTGACCCGTGTAACCCGTTGAACCAGTAAAACCAGTCGAACCTGTTTCACCCGTGTAACCAGTCGCACCAGTTTCACCCGTGTAACCTGTAGCGCCTGTATAACCTGTTGTACCTGTTTCGCCTGTTGCGCCTTTATCACCAGGAGCCCCTTTTTCACCAGTATAACCTGTAGAACCTGTTTGACCTGTATACCCTGTAGAACCCGTTTGACCCGTGTAACCTGTTGATCCAGTTTGACCCGTGTAACCCGTGGAACCAGTTTCACCCGTGTAACCTGTCGCACCAGTTTGTCCTGTGTAACCTGTGGAACCAGTTACACCTGACCAACCAGTTGAACCAGTGACACCCGTATAACCCGTTGCGCCTGTTATACCAGTATACCCAGTCGCACCAGTAAAACCAGTGGAACCAGTTTGACCTGTGTAACCAGTCGAACCCGTTCTTCCTGTAAAGCCTGTAGAACCTGTCGCACCTGTATTTACTGCGGAACCAGGAATACCCGTAGGACCTGTTGGACCTGCGTCACCAGCTAAACCTTGAAGACCCGTAGCGCCTGTGTACCCAGTTGAACCTGTGAATCCTGTAAAACCCGTTGACCCAGTTACACCTGTATAACCCGTAGAACCTGTAAAACCCGTTGACCCAGTTACACCCGTATAACCTGTTGAACCAGTTTGACCCGTGTAACCAGTGGAACCAGTTTGACCAGTATAACCCGTGGAACCTGTCACACCCGTATAACCTGTTGAACCAGTTTGTCCAGTATAACCTGTTGAACCCGTAAAACCAGTCGAACCAGTGACACCCGTATAACCTGTTGAACCAGTTTGTCCAGTATAACCTGTTGCGCCCGTTTGACCAGTATAACCTGTTGAACCAGTTTCACCCGTATAACCAGTAGAACCAGTAAAACCTGTCGAACCTGTTTGTCCTGTATAACCAGTACTACCTGTTGTACCTGTTTCGCCTGTTGCGCCTTTATCACCAGGAGCTCCTTTTTCACCAGTATAACCCGTGGAACCCGTTTGACCAGTGTAACCCGTGGAACCCGTTGTACCTGTGTAACCAGTCGCACCTGTTTGACCCGTATAACCAGTTGAACCAGTTTCACCTGTAAAACCTGTGGAACCTGTTTGACCAGTATAACCAGTCGCACCAGTTTGTCCTGTATAACCCGTAGAACCAGTCGCACCAGTTTGTCCTGTAAAACCTGTAGAACCCGTCACACCAGTATAACCTGTTGCGCCTGACCAACCCGTTGAACCTGTATAACCTGTTGAACCCGTCACACCAGTATACCCTGTTGCGCCTGTAAAACCAGTGGAACCAGTTTGACCTGTAAACCCTGTTGAACCTGTTCTTCCTGTAAAACCTGTGGAACCAGTCGCACCTGTATTTACTGCGGAACCAGGAATACCTGTAGGACCTGTTGGACCTGCGTCACCAGCTAAACCTTGTAAACCAGTCGCACCTGTGTACCCAGTGGAACCTGTCCAACCTGTTGATCCTGTAAAACCAGATGGACCCGTTGCGCCTGACCAACCAGTTGAACCTGAATAACCCGTTGAACCTGTTACACCAGTATAACCCGTTGAACCAGTTTGACCTGTGTTACCAGTGGAACCTGTTTGCCCACTGTAACCCGTCGCGCCTGTTTCACCTGTATAACCTGTCGCACCTGTAAAACCAGTAGAACCAGTTACACCTGTATAACCAGTTGCGCCTGTTTCACCTGTATAACCCGTTGAACCTGTAAAGCCTGTGGAACCACTTTGTCCAGTATAACCCGTATACCCTGTTACACCTGTTTCGCCTGTTGCGCCTTTATCACCAGGAGCTCCTTTTTCACCTGTATAACCTGTGGAGCCCGTTTGACCTGTGTAGCCCGTTGAACCTGTTTGTCCTGTATAACCTGTAGAACCTGTTTCACCAGTGTAACCCGTTGAACCTGTTTGACCTGTGTAGCCCGTCGAACCAGTTTGACCTGTGTAACCTGTAGAACCTGTTTGACCCGTATACCCTGTTGCGCCAGAATAACCTGTGGAACCAGTAAACCCTGTAGAACCCGTTCGTCCAGTAAAGCCTGTGGAACCAGTCGCACCTGTATTTGTAGCAGAGCCAGGAATACCCGTTGGACCTGTTGGACCTGCGTCACCAGCTAAACCTTGTAAACCAGTTGCGCCTGTGTACCCAGTAGAACCTGTCCAACCTGTTGATCCTGTAAAACCAGAAGGACCCGTCGCACCTGACCAACCAGTCGCACCTGAATAACCCGTTGAACCTGTAAAACCTGTTGAACCTGTGTCACCAGTAAAACCTGTCGCACCTGAATAACCTGTCGAACCTGTAAAGCCTGTGGAACCAGTTTGACCTGTATAACCAGTTGATCCAGTTTCACCTGTATAACCAGTTGAACCTGTAAAGCCTGTGGAACCAGTTTGACCTGTAGGACCATCAATACCATCCAAGTTTACGTTATAGTCAAGTGAAAATCCTGAATATGAAATTTCTGAGCCAAGAATATTTTTAATAGCTCCTATCACAATCGCACCTGTATTTCTGTTATAGGAGGAGACTGTACCTTCAAAACGTTGTGAGTTAGGATTTAATTGCGCAGTTACAACAACGGAACTTCCAGTGATATATGCTAAAAATCGTTCAATTGTAAAACTTACTGAACCTGAATATGGATTAATCACAACACCTGCTCCAGCTGTTTGTGTAGATGTTAAATATCGATCACCAGGTTGACCAGTATAACCAGTTGAACCTGTTACACCTGTATAACCCGTTGCGCCTGACCAACCTGTTGGACCTGTTTCACCTGTAAAACCTGTTGAACCTGTTACACCTGTATAACCTGTTGCGCCTGACCAACCTGTTGAACCAGTGTAACCAGAAGGTCCAGTCGCACCTGTATAACCTGTCGCACCAGTCCAACCCGTTGGACCTGTTTGACCCGTATAACCCGTTGAACCTGTTACACCTGTAAAACCTGTTGAACCAGTAGGACCATCGATACCATCCAAGTTTACATTATAGTTAGCATTTCCAAATGTTCCTTGAATATTTGTTATTCCAGCGATCTTCAAATAACCTGTTAAAAATGTATAGGAATCCACAGTACCTTCAAAACGATTGTCAACGCTTAATCCCTGTTTCACAACCACAACAGAGTTTCCTGGAATATACGCAAGACGTTCACCAACATAGAGTTCTACATAGCCTGTGTTAGAGGGGTTGATATTTGTTAAGGAGCTTGTTGTTGTATTGAATCGATCACCATCTAATCCTGAAGGACCCGTATTTCCTGTACAACCAGTTGAACCACTTGGACCTGTAAATCCACCATAAGGAAGACTGTTATAGGGGGTTATTCCATCACCAATCTTGAAGAGGTGTGTATCCTCCTCTAACACAAGCTCACCATCTGCTAAGACAGGATTGGCAAATGCCCAGGATACAGAATCACCACGACGGAATTGAAGTTGTATATTTGTTCCATTGTACACACCAGGAGGTCCACCTTGAGGACCTGTATATCCAATACCACCTGCGTCAAAGGCTGGTCCTTCATAATAAGATGAAAAAGCATCGCCACCATCAAAAATGTAATAACTTACTGGACCCTGTGGACCTGTTTCACCCGTTGGACCTTGATCACCTGATTTACCCGTTGAACCTGTATAACCAGTTGGGCCAGTTACACCAGTTACACCAGTTATGCCTGTGGGACCTGTGAAGCCACCATAAGGAAGATCGTTATAGGGGGTTATTCCATCACCAATCTTGAAGAGGTGTGTATCCTCCTCTAACACAAGTTCACCATCGGCTAACACAGGATTGACAAATGACCAAGATTCAGAATCACCACGACGGAATTGAAGTTGTATATTTGTTCCATTATACGCACCAGGAGGTCCACCAGGGCCTTGATACCCAATACCACCTGCGTCAAAGGCTGGTCCAACAACATAACTCGAAGAAGGCGCACCACCATCGAATATGTAATAGGAGACTGGTCCTTGAGGACCTGTATAACCTGTATAACCTGTATAACCAGTTGAGCCTGTTTCACCTGTACTACCTTGAAAGCCTTGATCACCTTGTAAACCTTGGTCACCTTGATCTCCTTGGTCTCCTTGGTCTCCTTGAAATCCTTGATCTCCTTGAAAACCTTGATCTCCTTGGTCACCTTGGAAGCCTCGATCTCCTTGGAAGCCTCGGTCTCCTTGGTCTCCTTGAAATCCTTGATCCCCTTGAAAACCTTGATCTCCTTGGAAGCCTTGATCTCCTTGATCACCTTGGAAGCCTCGATCTCCTTGGAAGCCTTGATCTCCTTGGTCACCTTGAAAACCTTGATCTCCTTGTAAACCTTGGTCACCTTGATCACCCTGGAAGCCTTGATCGCCTTGATCACCTTGGTCACCTTGAAAACCTTGATCTCCTTGTAAACCTTGGTCACCTTGATCACCCTGGAAGCCTCGATCACCTTGATCGCCTTGAAAGCCTTGGTCTCCTTGAAAACCTTGGTCACCTTTATCACCTTGATCACCTTGGTCACCTTGAAAGCCTCGATCACCTTGATAACCTTGATCTCCTTGAAAGCCTTGATCCCCTTGATCTCCTTGAAATCCTTGTAAACCTTGGTTACCTTGAAAGCCTCGGTCACCTTGATCGCCTTGAAAGCCTTGGTCTCCTTGGAAGCCTTGGTCACCTTGAAATCCTTGATCACCTTGGAATCCCTGATCACCTTGGAATCCCTGATCTCCTTGGAACCCTTGATCACCTTGGAATCCTTGATTACCTTGATCACCTTGATCGCCTTGAAAACCATCTGCTCCGCTTGCTCCTTGATCCCCTTGAAAACCAATATCACCTTGAAACCCTTGATCCCCTTTAGCACCTTGATCACCCTGGAAGCCTCGATCGCCTTGATCGCCTTGGAAGCCTTGATCCCCTCTATCACCTTGATGACCTTGATCACCTTGATCACCTTGAAAACCTAAATCTCCTTGAAAGCCAACATCCCCTTGGAAACCTTTATCTCCTTGGAAACCTTGTTCACCTTGAAAACCTTGGTCACCTTGTGGACCCGTGTAACCAGTCGCACCCGTATAACCAGTTGCGCCTGTTTCACCTGTTTGCCCTGTGAAACCTCTTTGACCAGTATAACCTGTTGAACCTGTTGGACCATCAATACCATCCAAGTTTACATTGTAGTTATTTGTACCAGGAAATGAACCACGAATATTTGTAATATCTTGAAGAACAAGTTGTCCAGGAAGAATGTTATAGGATTGGACGATTGCTTCGAAACGGTTTCCAAGATTAAACTGTTCCACAACAACAACAGAGTTGCCTGGAATATACGCAAGATCAGTTGCCACGTTGAGTGTAATAGTTGAAGATGTGTAAGGATTAAATGATGGAAAGTTGGTAGTTTGTGTGTTAAAGAGGTCACCTGGTTTACCCGTTGAACCTGTTACGCCGGAAGCACCTGTGTAGCCTGTAGAACCTGTAGGACCATCAATACCATCCAAGTTTACATTGTAAAGAGCATTTCCAAATGTTCCCTGAATATTTGTGATACCTGCGATCTTCAAATAACCGCTTGTTCGGGTGTATGTTTCAACAAAACCTTCAAAACGGTTATCAGCGTTCAAACCCTGTTTCACAACAATAATGGAGTTACCTGAAATGTAAGCCAACTCTTGAGAGACAATAAGTTCAACAAATCCTGTGTTAGAGGGAGTGGATAGATCTGTTGTGGTAACTGTTTGTGTATTGAACTTATCACCAGGAATACCCGTATAACCTGTTGCGCCTGTTACGCCAGTATAACCCGTTGCGCCTGTTGGACCTGTATACCCTTGGAAACCTTGATCGCCTTGGAACCCTTGATCACCTTGATTACCTTGGAACCCATCTGCTCCGCTTGCACCTTGGTCACCCTGGAATCCTTGATCACCTTGAAAGCCTTGGAAACCTTGATCACCTTGGAAACCTTGATCACCTTGGAACCCTTGATCACCTTGGTCACCTTGGAATCCTTGGTCTCCTTGAAATCCTTGGTCGCCCTGATCTCCTTGGAAACCTTGATCTCCTTGAAATCCTTGATCTCCTTGAAAGCCTTGATCGCCCTGATCACCTTGGAATCCTTGGTCGCCCTGATCACCTTGGTCACCTTGGAACCCATCTGCTCCGCTTGCACCTTGGAACCCTTGGTCTCCTTGGAAACCCTGA
>JACCDW011540350.1_pt1 | contig 24873 bp, 30 predicted proteins | sample 7449781 | NCBI WGS metagenome assembly JACCDW01 (sample SAMN15323449, study PRJNA562643) | freshwater metagenome | isolation source: river surface water | place: USA:Blue River Watershed | collected 2017-08-18
GTACATCATCACGATCTTTCGCTTTCAAGATGGCGGACCCCTTCTTCGGCTTCATGCACCACGGGTTCATCCCGTTTCAGCTGGATCCGGATGCGGAGGGACCCTGCTCCTGCTGCTTGCCCATGCACGCCCTGTGGTACCACGATGGTATCACGCGGTGGGTCTGCGAGCCTAAGCGGTGCTACTGGGCTGAGCTCCCTCAAGGCGAGACGACCTCTTGGGCCGACCAGATCGACAGCGACGAGGCTGAGCGGCTAGCTCGGCTCACTGAGGCTCAGCGAGCTGAGGAGGCTCGTCTGAGGGATGCGGCTCGTGAGGCTGAGCTCGCGGACATCCATCGTGTGGCGGATGCGGGTCTCGTGAGCCGTGCGGCCGAGGCGTACGCAGCTCGCATGGCCAACAACGCCAACCGTCGTGCCAAGCGCAACCAACCCTGCAAGAATCTCTACTACGACGAGAAGCAGGTGCGGCCAGGTCAGCGTGCGCCGCTGGTGTCCTACGTTGCGAGTGAGTGCTGGGCTCACGAGTACACGGACCCCAGGAGCGGTGTCTTCAAGCGGCCTTGCAAGTGCCCGTACATGCATCCTGGTGAGCAGGGCTGGCTTCCGCAGTGGAACCGCGACCGCAACTTCAAGCCGCTTGGTGGCGCAGCGGGCGGTGCAGCTGCTCCTGTTCAGCCGCGCCGTGGTGGCCGCTGGGACGCTCTCGATGAGGACGACTAAAAACTAAAAACTAAAAACCATCCGCGTGTGCGCTGGAGTTCCTTGATGCTCCTGGGGGGGAGCTATATGTATGGCAACAGGTGAACACGTGGTGAAAACAAAAAAACGGAAGAAAGGGTGGAGGAAAGACCTTTTTCCATTGTACCAAGTGTAAAGGGGGTCGAAAGACCCTCTTGTTTTTTCTATTCAAAAAATTGAATTTAAATCCTGCGTTTCGGTATGCACCCCAACTTTAAGAAAGCACAAGATGGCATCCATCTTTGACATCCAGAGCCTTCGTGAGGCCTACAAGGCTAAGCGGCTTGAGTTCACCAAGCTTCACGATAAGTGGACTGCCGACCGGTTCTGGGCGCAGGGCCTTGAGCGTGAGCGCGGTGACTACCTCGGCCAGGTCAGCAAGGCACGCCGCACACCTGCTGGCTACAATGAGCTGAAGGCTGAGCTCAAGACGCTCGGCGAGCATCTCAAGACGGTCGAGCTCGCATCCATGCCAGTTCTCGAGGTGTTCCCACTCATGAGCCTCAAGAAGGAGCGCAAGAGCATCCGCGACATCAAGAATCTCTTGGCAACTGAGTGGGCAGCCAAGGGGGGTGCGCTTCCAGTTCCCTCAGAGCTGCTGGAGGCAGACGCACGCATTCAAGAGCTTACAGTCGAGATGGAGCGCACAGCGTCTGAGGACTACAAGGCACTTCTCCTCCAGCACCAGAAGGCCCTCAGTGAGCTCCACTCATTCCATCGGTACTACGGTGTGCTCGAGCTCGTCAGCTACATCACGCCGCACGAGGATACGCTAGCCGAGGAGCTCACCATCTACAACAGTATCGACTACGGCCGTAAGAACCCGCAAAAGGTTGAGGAGTACAAGGCAAAGGGCTTCTGGGATGTTCATGACTGCTTCAACTTCTCTCTCCTCTGTGAAAAGGGTCTTCCTGCGAGCCCGTTCCTCTACAACCAGGATGACCCGCGCAACTACGAGTTGCCCGTTGAGGAGCGCCTCCGCGTCACGGGCACACCATCTCTAACCAAGAAGCCAGTGGACCTCCGCAGCCTTCTTGCAGCTGCAACTCGCAAGAAGAGTTCCTCTAAGAGTCCCATCTACCGCACGGTTACAACTCCGCTTCAGCACTGGCAGGTCGAGATGATGGTCGAGCTCGAATCCCACAACAAGCGCGTCGAGAATGCGTGGTCTCGTGCAGAGGCTTCGTGGAATCGTATCAAGCCTAGCCCTTCCATCGCCAACAAGTACGCTACAGCAGACCCTGAGGTTTGGGAGGAGGTGCGTGTCCTCGCCACGCTCGGTAGCAAGGCGTGGAAGAACGGCGCGACGCTTGAAGATGTGTGGGCCGTGGCAGAGTAAACACAAACAAACTAAGAACCATAAAACCAACAAAACCAACAAAACCAACAAAAAACAGGAAGTAAGGTGTCCCAAAGGGGTTAGACCTTTTTCCAAGTTCATAGTTGAACAGGGCAAAAGGAAACGTGCCGTGACCTTTTTCCACATTCAAGACTGAATGGAGATATAAGGGAATACAGATTGCTGCCAACAAAAAATTGAAACCATAAGTTGTGTAACTTCTGTATACCCTTAGATACCATGCAATCTGACACAAAGTCAAAGATGGCTTCCTTCCTCGCCACGGACTACGCCAACTTGCACCGTGCTCTCCGTGAGATGGAAGAGCTGCGTGACGTTGCGGAGCAGGAAAACTCTGCACTCAGGGCTCGAGTAGCTGCGCTCGAAGCTGCTCTTGCAGCACGAGATGGGCACAAGGCGGAGGAGAATGACAAGTGGGATGAGTACGAGAATGACAGTGAGTGGGACTGCTCCTGTGCAACGCCAGAGATGTGCCGTGGAGGCTGCTGCACGTCTGAGGACTTCAAGGACTGGAACACCGAGGAGAAGGTCAAGGGTGTTGTACATGAGCAGCCTCTTCATGACTTCAAGATTGCCAATAGGGGCGTTTGGGGTATTGAGCGGCGTCTGAAGAGAGCAGAGTTGGATGTCCAGAACATGGAGAAGTACTACCTGGAAACGCTAGAGAATGCCAGTACCGACTCCTTTAATGTGTCGATGAGCAAGGATGAACTGGAACGTGCAAAGAATCATGTTGCATGGTATAAGGAGGTGTTGGAGAAGGAACGAGCAGCTTCATAAAACACACTCTAAGCATCCAACGTTGTAAAAAGAAGAATAACTAAACAGAAAAAAAACGAAAAAAGAAAAGGAAGTAAGGTGGCCCCAGGGTGAGACCTTTTTCCACGTTCGTAGTCGAACGGGGCAAAAGGATACGGTGCCGTGACCTTTTTCCACGTACAACCCTACTTTTTTTGGTTTCAAAAAAATTGACTCTTCTAAAGAACTAAATGTTTGGCATGCTTACAATACCTTCCAGTCTTTCATCGCAAGAACACGAGACTATGGAGGCTATCGCTATTACCGAACTGAAGATTGCGTGCGAGGATATCCTCGAGCGAATCAACAAGAAGGAGCTCTATACCATGTGGGAGGATGATGCAAGCTATCAGACTGACCAGCAAGCCTTCTGGAATCAAAAGGTTCTCGAGGCTCGCGCTGCTGAGACTCATGCAGCCAAGAACACCGCTGAGAAGTTTGCGTACATGAATCTCGTGGGAGAAGAGATGAAGCGTTGTAAGCTCGCACTTCAGCGCGCTAAGAAGTTCTCCGCTCTTCTCTGGACTCAGCTCTGCGAGGACGAGGAGTACGAGGTAGATAGCCTCGAGTACTGGAAGCATCTGGCAGACAGTGCTACTGCGGAAGCGGACTCTCTGGAGGACCTACGCTACTGCGGTATCGGCAAACAAAAGTTTCACGCTGAGAGCCGAGCGGGTCAGGATATTCTTCTGACGCTTCCTGAGCTTCTCAACATTCTGTCTACACACCACGCGACCATTCCAGTTTCCACGCCTCTCTGGAAGCTGCTGCGTGACTATGACCCGTCGTCTGCCTATATGGTTCGTAGTCAGCTGGTCAATCTCATCGAGCGATGTGGTGGTACTGTGCAGAACACGGATGCGTGGTGGACGTCTCTCCAGACATCTGCGGACAAGTAAGATGTTTACCGTTCCAAAACAGAACAATCCCAAAAAAAGAAAAAACAGGACGTAAGGTGGCCCAAAGGGGGTGAGACCTTTTTCCCTTACGGTCAGAGAATTCCCATCTTCACATCAGATTCAAAGTTAGGGTCAATACAACCGTTACGGAACATACCAACAGGTAGGAGAGCAAAGGCCTCTACTTCTGCTGTCACACTCTTCTGTCGATTGAAGACCAACTCTAGAACCGTCTTGGGCAGCGTCTTATAATAATAGGATTTAATACCAGATTTGTTAATTATCTGCAACATCTTCTCAAGGTCTTTGAAGGTGTATACAAGATTCACATACTCATGATTCTTGAAAACCGTTCTGGGGTGAAACTTTATGAGAAGTTTCTGCAGAAGTGTTACAGGAACTTCTGCGCATCCATAGAGTTCTTCCACCATTTCACGAAGGGCGGTAATACTATAGGATTCAGCTCCCTCGCGGAGACCACCAATTCCTGAAAGTTTAGGAATCGTCTTATGGGGCTGCCATGCTGCAAGTACAAATCTGTCATCTGTAAAGAGTACACCTGCTGCAGCGTAATCCTCAAAGGTGGGCAAGGGCGCTCGAGGTGTACGTTTTCCAAATATCCAATCAAACATTTCGGTTGTGGCTGATTAGATACTTTTCAGGGAAGTCAATTTTTACTTGGAAAAGTCAGTTTCATAGATACACTCTTCATAAGACGGCTCGGTCCACTCAACCTCTTGTTCACTGATTTCTCCTTGGTAAATGTGAGCAATCCACACTCCGCAAAAGCCCGCATCGGATTCGTATTCATTCTTCATCCAGATTTGAGGATAAGCCTGAAGAATGCATTTCAGATAGTCTTTGGGAACCTGATTGCGAAATGCGTATTTGAAGACAATCCAGTACTTTTCTTCATGGGCGACTGTTAGGTGCTGTCCAAAATAATTCTCTTGAAGGGTCTGAAAATATTCTGGATGTCCATCTTGAAGAGGAAATACTAGTTTACTTTCCTTGAGTCGCTGCAAGACTTCCGCGGGTCCACGAATAAGAAGTGTATTTGTACCGTCGATGCCCATTCTGTTAGTTAGACCACCGATGGTTTAGGCTGTAGTAGAGGATTTGCTTCAAGGCTATAAAAAATTGAAATTTGAAATACAATACACAAGGAGTAGACACTACAAAATGGCACCTCTTCAGTTCAAGCCGCTTCGCATCGAGGCGCCTCGGTATGATACATCTATGCCATGTCCTGAAACACAGAATGACCCTAATTACCATACCGTTATAACACACAACTTTACGAGTTCAAGCACAGATGAGGCGTGTAACACGTTTACCTTGTATGACCTTATCATGGGTGAATCTGTACTCGCTGGGTATACAACTCGTGGTGACTTTGATATTGGGGTCATCACGGATGTGAAACAGGGTTGGTATTTCGCCTTTGATGGTAAAAATGAAGGCAGCAAGCTTTGGAATGGGCTCCTTCTGCTGCGTGGCCCTCTTGCAGAGGCGGCGCGTACACGGTATCATTCAGCATTGCTTCGCCCTGCAAGTGATTCTATGGCACCTATCCCCCTGAAGCGCACAGATACAGGTGGAAATTATGGAAGCGCTGGATATCCAGATCTTGCATTCTGGACGAGAAGTGGACTTCAACCGTGGTATATGGTCATGTGGCAGGATTATGCAGGACTCGTAGAAACTCCTGAGGAGCTTGCAGAGCGAATTCAGACCATTGAGGAGTACGAACATCAAGAGATGACTGCTATTGAAAACCAAGCACTTCGCTATCAGCTTGGCAATCTAAGGGCCCGCCTCTATTTCGCTCAGTCTAAGACACATCCTACTACTCCTGAGGAGTTGATTCACCCGTGATACATAAACTTGTAAAAAATTGAATTTTTCAATAACTCTTTGCACTTTGTGGTAAATCCTATTGTCTTGTGGAGTATTATCTTCAACCGTAGCGATGTCGCTCTATATTGCTCGTCAGGCTCTCCAGGTCTACAAGCAGTGCTGTCTCGACCCTATCCTCAAAATGATGCAGAATCCTCCAACCGTCTATGTGGATGCCTTTTACTTTAAAGACATTCAGGACTATGTTATGGCCATTGAAGGTCACAGTGAACCCTCTTATGAACTTCAAGTTGAAATTCTGGAAGAGTGTATTCGATTCTTTGGAAAACGTCGCTTTGATACAACACTCTCTGCACATGACCGTTGGCTTAGTTGGCTCTATCACAAGTCACTTCGGTCTGCGAGGGCGGGTGGTTCATTCTGTCGATAAACTCCAAATCCAAAAAATGAGTGGGGGACAACCTTTTTGTATTCCTATGCATGCTTACTATTCCGTATCCTTATAGTTGCAGACTTCCTCACTAAAGTGTACATGTGTGAAGTAGTCCCAGTTGCCGTACCAATAGGTTCGAAGACTTGGCGTAGGTTTCTCATCGTACTCTGACTCCCCATCTACACGAATATGTTTACGGATGAGTGCGAGCACACCCTTGTTGGCCGTCTTGAGTGTAATTTTGTATTTGAGTCCAAGGACACCACAGTCCGTATCCAGTCGTGTCTCAATTGCAACATCCAGCAACTTGGTGGTTTCTTCTGTTTCTTCTAGCTGTACGAGTTGGTCAATTGTATCAGGACTCTTGAGGAGACGGCCGAGGAAGGACAGCTGGAGCATAACCCAGTGATAGTCTCCAGCACTCAGTATACCAACAGTTTCATTCTGCTTCTCTTCGAGTTGCTGCAGCTTCTCTTTTGCCTCATGTAATTTGCTCTCAATCTCTTCACGTTCCTTTTTCAGTCGCTCAACTTCTTCAGCAGCACTGAAGATATCCCCTTTGAGTTGCTGGTGGTAGGTTTGCATGGCATCTACCTTGGCAGCTGCCGCAGCAATCTGGTCTGTGAGAGAGTCGGCCATAGTAGAAAGTACTAGGGTAATACACATTAGAGGTTTCAATTTTTTATAATTTAGTAAAGATTTATGATACTATTTATGTCTTCTTATAATTTATATTTCTCTTACTGAAAAAAATTGATGTATCAGTTATAAGTATCTGATTATAAAGTAAATGCAGAAAGCCTACATAGAAATCTAACACAAAAATGTCAGACATTCCACCCTGTCGCTGCTCGATTTTAGGAAATGAGAGTCCTGAAGTATGTAATGCACTCTTTCATGAAAATCAAATTCGTGCAGCTGAGAATATCGTTCGCGCATTCACATCTGGTCACTCTCGAAAGGCATATGCTCTTTTAAAAGCACTTTGTCAGAGTGGTAAAAGTGGTACATTTCATTATGTGGCTCGCATTATGTTAGAGAGAGGATTCGTAGATCATGTCAATGTTGTATGTGGTATGAATGAAGTCTGCTTACGATTTCAAGCAGAAAAAGACGCAATGAAGTTCAACCGTGATGCCATGGAATCTGGCCGTATGACAATATGTTTTCGAAATAGCTTTCCCAAGTCCATTCTTCAAGTTGAACGCACGCTTTGGATTCTTGATGAGAGTCATACAGACCAAAATGTTGGTCAAAGTGTTGATAAGTTCTTTCAAAAGCACGACCTTCACCTCGAAGGTACTACTCAGAAAATGCTAGAAAATGAGACCTATATTCTATCTGTATCAGCTACACCCTATAGTGAAGAGTCAGACATTAAGCATGGTAAGTCTCTTCCCAAGCATCTTGAGACTCTTCATCCAGGACGTCATTATTGGGGGATTGAACAGTATTGGTATAAGGGATATGTTTATTCAACCTTTGATATTTCAAGAGAATGGGAGCAATTCAAGAATCTAGTTCTTGCCAAAGGCAATCGTTATTGTATTGTTCGTTTACATTCTTCTAAGGAAGAAAGTAGTCTTCGTAGTCTTGAAACAAATGCACCACTCGCTGGTATCAAGATTCTATATTGTACATCTAATAAATCTGAGACACAAATTGCGGTTACGCGTGAGGAAAAATATAAAAATGAGCTTGACTACTGTATGGAGGATGTACCTACTCAGCCTACTATTATTATTGTTAAAGGGAGGCTTCGTGCTGGTAAGGTCGTTCCCAAGCAACATGTAGGGTTTGTGTGGGAGGATTCTAAGAACCCTCTCACAGATACCATTGTTCAGAGCTTACTAGGTCGTATGTGTGGATATATTGCACTCCAAGCGCATAAGCCAGATATCTATCTGCCATCTGTGCTAATTGAGGAAACAAAGAAAATCATTAAGGCTTCACCTATTGAACGCACTATACAAGACGATTTGATGCTCCCACTACGTGGCCGTAATCTCTTGAGTGTTCGCTTACCGAATACTGCAGATTACTATACTCATCCTACCATTCCTGTATTTATGTCTCGAGATGAACTTCGTAGTGAGTGTGGCGATTGGGATTCTCTTACGGTTCGTCAGCAAGCAGAAGTTGCATGGCGTCTATTGACATCATCACGATATTGGACTGAGAAAGTACAAAGTGTACCGTGGTATACTGCAGCACAAAAACGTGAGCTGGAGGATATGAAACTTACGATTGACCGCCCTGCATATCGAAATGTAGCTCGCGATACTGGTGAGCAAGCTCAACTTCTACGGAATATTAAAGAATGTGCACAAAGTCACATATGCCCATCCATATATTTATCAAATATGAAGGATAGGCCACATGGTTTTGTAGCTATTATTCGTGCTGAGGCTGGGTGGTCTTTGGTAGAAGATATTGGTCATATCTGGTTTTACATTGCTTTAAAAAATAAAAACTTTGTATCAGAACTACCTTTAAATATTCGCTTCCCCCCTACAACTGGTAAGGAAGTATTTCGTACTCGTCTTACTCTTGAGGTTCAACAGGAGACAGTTGCTGGTATGATGTTTGGTCTAAAAAGCTGTGCACTTAGAAATCCGACTATCTTTAAGAATCAAATGGATTGGTTTATCCGTAGTTGGCGTGAAGGGGAAGATGACGAGAATATTCCAATGGGTAATCCATGCATTAAGAGTCATAATAATAAACTTATGCGGTTCTGTGAGAAAACAATTTCTGTGCATATTTTGAAAGAGATTCTGAAATCGCTTGAATCGACATATTCTGTTTGCTTTGCAAACCTTCCACCTATCTCACTTAATAACAGTATACTTGTAAGTGAGTTCAAATGGGTGGGTATATAGAATATGTAGAAAACATGTTTAGTATCACTTATAAAATTTTTGATATTATACTTCAATTACCATTTTTTTAGCATTTTTACACTGTTTCTTATCAATATCAATCCCTATACTTTTCAGACCATATGCATTCGCTACTGCGACAATTGTTCCTGATCCAACAAATGGGTCAACTACGGATTTTATTTTATGCATTTTCAGAAATTCAATCACTGTTTTTACTGCATCAATACCAAATGCATTTGGATATGTCACTTGTCCACGATATACAACATCGGCACTAGGAACACCTATTTTTCCCGATTTTGAATAACAAAGCATATGACTATAGGTTGGTCTGTAAATATCTGTTTTTCCAACATCTTTACGAAGAGCAATTTTATGCCATATCATACGTATATCAAGTTTGTTTGCTTCATCAGAAATTAAGTAGGATTTATCAATCCAACCCTTATATTTACGGTCTGTTTGTAAAAAAATACAATAGCCATTGTCTTTTACAGCATTCAGACATAAAGATGCTGATTTACGGAAAAATGTGAGATACTCATCTAAGTTTAGGTTTACTTCATCCATTTCAGGAATGGATGTTACTATAGAGTCTAGTTTCGAATGTGTTTCAAGCCAAGGAATACTATCTTGACAAATAATTTGTCTTTCGGGAATGCGTTTGGCTTTCCTTGTTTTCATTTATCTAATACCGTATCTATTTTTTTATTAAAGCAATACCACATCCTTTTTTCTCTAGGTCAAACTTTGCGCCCGCTACCTTTTTCCATACATAAATATACTCGAACTGCTCACGGCTTCCAACAGCTACATCTTCACCTCGAGCCGCTTCACCAGCACGTCGGTCCATAATGGGCATCTTAATCTTTTTATGGAGTCGTGGCAAACACTTCTTTACAGGCTCATACATGTCTTCTGGCATATTCAGTGCCATATGTCCTCCAACGGCAAGTCCATCCCATGCTTTTTGGAGTACAGGAACAAAGAATGTATCGAGGAAGCCTTGGTCTTTATTGTACTTTGGCATGCCTTCATATTCTTCTAACATAAAGTACGGGGGTGAGGTAAAAACAAGGTCATATTTGAATTGACTGAACTCTACAGTCTCAGAGGGTGCAAAGGTCATTGTCACAGGTGCATTGGGGTCTAGAAGTTGCACCATATCACGGTAGCCTTTTTCCAGCTTGGTGTTGGCATCAATGCCATAATACGGAATTCCTAGAGACATGGCTGCAATACAGCGTCCACCCCAACCACTACTGAAATCCAGGATGCCCACTTTAGGATTCAGCAAGCAATACAGTGTTTTGGCAGTGGCTGGACGAAACTGATTAATCGTTCCATAATACAACTGAAATGTACCGTACTGATTTTTCAGGACATTATCGGGTGACTTTTTAGAACTCAGCAAATCATACTTTTTAATTTTGCGTGTCTTGTTTTTCAGATACTGAAATGTAGTCCTGTTTTTCAGGGCATTAAGGAAACTAATATGCCGTTTTGTTTTGGCCGCAAGCCGATGCTTAAAGAAGAAATAGTCAAGGGCTTTTTGTCCTTCGCGTGTTTTTCCAAACGTCTTGGTACACTGAAAGTCTTTCAGTTCTTGATAGGACCGTAAGGCATCTTCCTTGGTTAAAGGTCGAATCCGCTTGGCGATATCCGCCATTCCTATTGGTGCAGGAGATTTCCTCAGTCCTGTAAAAAATTGAAAGTAAACATCACAAGAATGAAGATAGACGGAACACTATCACACTCGATACAATGGCTGCCCCTGCTACGTATCATCTGATTGTTGGAAACACGTACTTTCCTCACTTCTTTGGAGCTGTTTTGGAGACATCTGCAACAACTGAGCAAGCTGCCATTCTAGCAGCTCTGAGACTATGGCGCAAAAATGAACTTCCCCTCACATGCATCGAAGAGTTTCTCGATTTGACCGCATCTGACTTTGTCAAGGAGTGCTATGAGGCACCTTCTGGTCTTGAAGACGGTGAGGAACCAACTCTCGACGGCTCCGAGAATGAGCTCTGTGAGACACAGGAAGAAACAGGAGATATGGACCTTGATGCCCCAGAGGTAAACTGGAAGCTAGAGCGTCCTTGGAATCCTCAGACCATGGCACCAGCTCTCAAGAAAAAGATTATTCTTAAGATAAAAGACCTTATTGCCTCCAAGGAGCTGCGTGCAATTCTTCTGAGGATGTTTGAGAAGCAGACGTCTCCAGTGCTTCTTATTATGCCAGGAGCGACAACTCACATGTCTGAACTTCTGAACATTCTTCGTGCTCTTACATGTATTCGTGGACCAGACGTGGCCGATTCGTGATAGTCTTGTGATGCCATCCAAATCTTTGAACCCTACTTATTTTTGCATGCTATTTGATAAAAACAGCCAACGTATTTCCTGGGAATGTGCTTCCACTTGATGAGCCTCCAACAGCGCAATTGGATAAGAGTCCCCAGGAATCTCTTGATGAAGTTCTCATCCAAGAACCCGTGTCTGAACCAGAACCACCACGAGACACTCCATTGATAGATTGACAGACAATCCAAAAAAAGCCCGTACCCGTGTTATACATCCAATCCGAATCGTTGCTGGCAATTGTATAATTGGAAAGAATCGTATAGCCTTTTACATTCGACCAAAGTCCTGACATTATAACATTTGAGGTTGAAAACACACCCGTTCCCTGAACTCCTGATGCCGTAGTCAGTGATAATTTATTGGCGTTGGTGGTATAGGTCATCGAATGTGCAATGTAGCTATTTGCAAGGATTGGCGTGGCATTGGATGTCATAGACGCCATACGCATAACATTGGAACACTGATTTGTGCCATTGTGATACCATAGGTCCATTGCATTGGCAGCGAATTGTCCTGAGAGTGTGCCTTGACCGTTGGACCATGCAACGGGATAGAATTGTCCCGCGAGTGTAGTCGTTCCACTTTGTTTATTTCCATTGTAACTAATTAACATCCAGCCACCTCCGTTATCTTGTTGGTTACACCATACTTGTCGAGCTTCTGTCATTCCAGAGGTTCGAATCCAATACCATCCATTCGTTGTATTTCCAGCGTTGAAGGCTTCGACTGCACTCACTGCAGGAGTATTGGAGGAACTTCCATTTCCTCCGTAGGATTGAGCGGCTCGACCATATCCAGAAACCCCTTCTACAGATGCCAAGAACGGCATTTCCTACATGTTTCCTTTTATAAAAATTACAAAGGAACAGACGGAATTGTAAAAAATTGAATAGTTGAATTCCTTAGGAGGAGTTTAGCTATTCTACTCTTTCAAGTTTACACTAAGTAACCATGGAAGACGAGTGGACTACAGTCACGGCGAAGAAGCGCGGACCGGTGGATGTGTACAAGCCTCCTGTTCAGCAGCCAACAAAGGCTGTCTATGTTCCTCCTTCTGCAAGGTCTGTGGTAGATACAAAGAAGCCTCTTGACCTTCAAAATGAGACACTCTTTCCTAGTCTCGGCTCTTCTGGACCAGCTCTGAAGGGTGCATGGGCTCAAAAGTCAAACTTCAAGCAAACGGTAGAGCAGCTGATTGTAAAGGATAAGCAGACGGTGGAGGAGAAGATTGCAGCCGAGGAGGAGCGGAGGGCCATGGAAGGATGGGCGTCTCTGGCAATGCCGAAGCTCAATGCTGATTGGTGCTCAGCATTCCATCGTTATATTGGCGCACATGACCGTGAAGCTGACCGTACTACAAATCTAGTAGACCTTGGTCTCTACGTGAAGCCGATTGATATCCCAAAGACACTGTCAAAGGGTATTGTGGTTCGAGATGCTGAGTTCTTCAGGGCTTCTCAGACGGAAGAGCTCAGCGATGAGGAGTCTACAGAGGAGGATATGCAGGACGATGTACAGGAAGATAGGCTTTCGGATGTAGATTAGACGCTCGCATCTCATACCAACAAAAGGAAAGAAACCCCAACCCATTTTCCATTGGAAGCCTATTTACGCAGACCCTGTCATATTAATCAAATCTCTGCGGATTTGTTCTTGCTCCTCCTGCATCATTTTTACATCCTCAGCAGTTGGGACATGGCTCGATGCTAATTGTACGAGCTCACCACCCTGAGCTCCATAGAATCTCTCAAGCACAACAGGGACAAAGGGAAGCAGAAGGAGTCCAGCAAGTGTAAGAAGTGCAAAGCTCAGAAGAACGGTGAGCATTGGGCTCATAGATTTTGATGACGCCATTGGTTCTATTTTGTAGAGAGACTATAAAATTGATACTCTGGCTAGCCGTATACAATGCAAAAAAATGCCCAAACAGCTTCTGGCTTCCTTGAGCGATGGTTCAAAACTCCTGTGGATATCCGCAAAAGAACTTTCGCAAATTCCTATTTGGCACGGAAATCGCATTATCGATGATGAACATGTTAAGAAACTGCAAGAGTCTGTCGGACATCCTCGACAATTTGATAGTAAACCTTTCCATATTGTCTATACGAATCAGGAGTCTGAAGAGGGTACAGTTGAAGAAGCATGTTGTATTGTCGATGGGCAGCATCGCGCTCAAGTTCTAAAGGCGTATTTTGCGGCGCAAGACCCTTTTGAAGACAATGATTTTCAGCTTCTTGCGATTGAAAAGTATTGTTTGACAGAGTCTGAAGTTATCAAGTACTTTCAAATCCTAAATACAACGAAGGCTATCGAGTGGAAAGGCGATCCAAAGCTAATTGCCAATCAGTATGTGGATGCCTTATGCAACGTATTTAACACCAAAAAACATAAACGAATTCGAAATGGAAAAACACGTAAACCGTATATTTCCATTGAAACCCTTCGCAATCAAATAATGGCTCGTCGTGTTGGGCTTTGCAGCCAGGAAACTCCAGAAGCATATGCTGACCGCATTTTCAAAGACCATCAAACTCTTCTTGATGAATTTGCTGCTCAAAGTCCAGACACCCTTTCACAGGAGTATAAAACAGCTCTGAAAGCGGAATGTCTTTTGGGAGTTATGAAAGGATGGGATTGGATTGATACACAGTAACATGCAGTTGCAAGAGTTCAGTTCTCCCGAAAGTTTCTGAGGAATGAAGTAGGAGGTATGGCTGAAGAAAATCTAGAGAATATTGAGCCAGTGGACAATAACTGGCCGCCTTTTTTAAATGGGGCCAATGGTAACAACGTAGAAAATAACAATAACAATACCCTTAATAATGTATGGCCCGAATATCCTGATGAAAATGAACAGGAAGAGGGTCAAGAGAAGCCAAAGAAAAAAAAACAGAAGTCCTACAAATTTGCAAGAGAATTAACGGAAGAAGAAGCCCTAGCACTCGCAACGCCTAGAAAAGAGACACCCCCTTCGTTTAGTGATGAGATACAAGAAGTTCTGGAACTTTCACTCTATAATATCTTCAAAAAAGGGTTTGATCAACGCAATCCAGGAAAGACTAAAGAAGACTTTGTGGTCTTTTTTCGCGAACTTCTTCAGTCCCATGAAGCAGTCCTTTCAGGAGGGTTTTTACTCAAAACGATTTTAGGTCTACCAGACTATGCATGGGCAATTCAAAATCCTGACCACTCAACTAATTTCACATATCTCCGCAAAACAAAACTTGACATGCAAATTAATACAGGGCTCGATATTGACTTTTACGTACCCTGTAAACATCTTGTGTCCTTTTACAATGTCATGGTTCCCTTATTCCAAGCAATTAATTTTTCAACCTACGAAGCATCCTTTTACTGTCAATCCTTTCTTCGGAAAAATGGTATTCGTACTGTGTATAAATTTTTTCGTCCTTTTAAAGCTGGTATTTTTAAAGCTGGTATTAATTATATAGATATTATGGCAGTGCGAAATCGTAAATCACCTCTTGATGTTGTAACCAATTTCGATTTAACAGTCTGTCAAGTTTGGTATGATGGTGTATCTGTAAAGGGTACCGACCCTGAACATGTTCTTCATAAAGTTTCATTTTTACAGGGCGATTACGTGAAGACCTATTTACAAGGCAATCGGTATTTAGATTGGCGGCTTGGAAAGTACACGGCTCGTGGATTTAAAATTGTAGCACAACCCAAAGCGCTACTAACTCTAAAACCCAGCGATATTGTGGCTCCTCATCAACCCTCTCGAGGATGTGGTTTCATAGATACTCCGCGTGTCGACCGACCCCTCACAGATGACTTTCGAAAACGGTGGTTGATTCGTGGTATGCTTCGAACCTTTGCGAAAGGCGGATATACGCTTGAAACCATAGGCGGTGATGTAAGAGGGAAACATGAACGTGAAGTTTTGTATTCAGATGAAAGTAAGAGAGAACTAAAACAGCTTCGTCTTCTTCCACTTGATGGGTATGATACAGATGATTACATAGAACAACCCCTGAAATCCATGGCGCTTGCCTTTTTGAATCAGTTTGATAGTTCTGACCCGCTAGTCAATCCGTTTCTAAAACTGGACCCAGATATCAATGTCCAAGCTCTAGGAGGGTATGCGCTTGTGCAATCCACCAAAGAGAATCTTGATACTCTTCTTGCTCCTCCTGCTCAAACAGGTGGAAAACACTCTACACGAAAGCGGCGTTGAATTCCCGAAAGATATCTATTAGAACACACTATTAGAGTGTGTTCTAATGGCGGAGCTTTCAAAGCTTCAGGAATTTGCCTTAACGCAATCCAAGGCATTTCAAAATACACCTGAAAAAGAAGCAGCATTTCAGCGGTTGCCAGGAGCGGCTCCTGAAAAACTTTCAGATGCAGACCGCGACAAGGTTGAAACCTTTTTGGTCGAAGCCTTGTATCCCACATGGAAAGTAAGTGCAGTTGGTGGAGGTACAGAAGAAGAATGTCTAGAATGGCTTCGCTTGCTCTTGCAGACAACAGGTTCACTTATAAGTGGAGGATGTATACTTCGAGCTTTGGGTGTCTTTGAGTATCCTACGATTGAAAATGTTGACTATCTCAAGAAGAATTATGGAAGTCTAGTATCTGATATCGATGTATATACATCGTGCAAATCTCTATTTGCATTGAAGCCGTTGATTCAAGCGTTTCAACCGAATGACTGTATGACTCGTACAGCAAGCCTCTATTGCAATTCCTTTTTGAAGCGAAATAAAATTCGAAAAGTCTATACAGTTTTGCGGAAAAAATACATCGAAGAGGTACTTGAAAAGTATTTCTTAGAAAGAAGTGATAAATCTGAAGAAACACAACTAAATCTCCTGAATGATTTGAAATCAGAACTTCCTGGTTTAGTGAATTCTATGGATATCATGGCAGTTCGAAATACAAAATCACCTTTGGAGGTTGTTCAGAATTTTGACTTGAGCTTTTGTCAAGTGTGGTATGATGGAAAAGATGTCTGGGCTACGCACCCAGAGCATATTGCACAAAAGGTTGGATATTTACAAGGAGATTACGTTCGTTTATTTTTATCAAAGAATATCTTTCTGACAAATAGACTAAAAAAGTATACAGATCGAGGATTCGAAATTCGATTTGACCCAGCTATGATGCATGAGGTTGCAAATCCAAATCCTGCCAATTATGTTCAATTAGTTTGCAAACAAGAGGTAAGTCCTCGAGGACCTGACTATTACAAGCGCTGGGCTATGCATACATTGATACATTTTATACGAACCAAATTAGAAAACCCCTATTATACGTATGGTTCTGATAACCAATCAAGTATCCTTCGTACATTTCATTCCATAGAAAGTGTTATGGATGAAGACGATGATGGATATGATACAGATGATTATGAGTTTGAAACGAAAGCTCCCTTATTTGAAATGGCACACAAATACGCAAAAAGCCATGATCCAACCTTAGAGCCTCTCACACCTGAAGAGCAGTTTTATCATTTAGCATGCCTATGTATAAGTAAGTTGTACTCCATCCAAATAGATGATAACCCCTATATCCATACATTTCGATATTATTCACCTCTAGGCCGTGAAGCGTTAGTTCAGAGGCTTCTGGGTTCAAAGTATATGAAGCCGTATATTGATGCTCTGCGAGCTGGAGTTGCGCGAATTGATATGGACCCTGTGACACTTGATGATGTGCAGGTCTTTGATTTTCATGCACACAAACTTAATGAAGGTGCAAGCACTGCTACACTTGATGGCCTTTTACTGAATAATAAGATGATTGATGATAAAGATACACTCAAATGTTATGTTGAAGGGTGTGACAGATATTTAACACAAGCAGATGTGAGACCCTTTGCGACTTTGTCGGTGTACAAAGAGTTTGTTACAACTCTACCTCCAAAAGAGATGGTTCCGTTGGGATTTAGTCGTGAAGGCGATGTACTTGTAGAAACAGACTTTGGTCAAATTTTACGAAATGTACCTGAGGCAGATGGCATCTTTGGTGGACAAATTAATCACAATACGATGTGTCCCTATTGTTTGAAGCATGAAGTGAGAGATAAAGGGTGTACCTATATGCAGCATACGCATCAGGGTGCATACGATGCTAAAAAGATGCCCTATTGTTCGAAATCCGAACTGGTCAAGCCATTATGGGATATGTATAAAAAATATCAGTCTCTTTTACCATTGGAAGATATACAGTATCCAATTGGTCTTGAATGGTGTGCAATTTGCGGAAGTCCAACGCACGGTCACACACACTTTGATCCACTAAATCCAGGAAAGTTAAAGAAGGTCACAGATCTTCCTGAAGGTGCAGCATCCGTGTATGGAATATGTCCCGTTGGTGGTCGCCCAGTCATGATTGCGCGTTTATTGGCAGTGCGTGCTGTGATGCTGGCACATAAGGACGATGCCGCACCCAATCATAAGGCGATTCGAGAGGAGGCTGCATTTGCTGCTGATTCGGCTCCACGCAGTCCTGAAATGATGGCACGAGCAGCTGCTATTGTTGCACAGGAAGTCGCAACGCGGAAGTTTAACAATGTGGGATTGGATGAGTACTCAAGTGGTCCTGTAGAAGCACCGGTAGAAGCACCGGTGGAAGCACCTGTAGAAGCCCAAGAAGGTGGTTCTAAAACGCGGAAGCGCAAGTCCGCTCTGAAAAAGCGTCTACGCACAGCTAAGCAGCGCAATGAAGGTCTGCACCGCCGCAAATAAAAAAAATTGAATTTTAAATTGAATCTTCAATAGAGCATCCTCAACTGCATTAGACTCTTCAAAGAACGAATCAAATGCAGTCCGCAACCTTCAGTAAGGTTGAGCCCATGTATATCGACGGCGATGGTAAGCAGCACACGTATGTGCCGCATACCATAACAACAGCGCGGCATGCCTATGCAGCCTCTCTTCATCTTGTCTTCAACCACATCGCAGAGTTTCATTCTGTCATGGTGCGTATTATCTCTGAAAAGTACGGAATTCCTGAGGAGCATATCTTTGAGACTGTGCGTTCTGATCCTCGATTCTCCTCTCTCATCGCAGAGCCAGTTGTGCAAAGTATGGGCTACTTTGAGGAGGATGACCTGTCAGCTGCTCTTCAAAAGATGAAGGTGACAGATACGCCTATGGAGGATGCAGCAGCTGCGAGTGGAGCACCTCCTCCTCCAAAGAAGAAGCTCATGAGACGGTCCAAGAAGCCCGCAGCCACGGCGGAGCCCCCTAAGGACGCCGATTTGTAAATCTGATAGTACTATGCATATTCATGTCTTCCAAGATTTGAGAATGAATAAAAAAGTAATGGAAACAGCACAGATTGCTCGAAACACCCCCAATCCAGGACACTGATGGAATCAGAGATAAACAGTACATGTGAAAGAGTGGAAGAAGAATATTTGTTGTACAGACCCATTTTTGCATATAGAGTCTCTTATTCTGAATTTGAAAGACGCTGACTCCAAACGCAACCATGTAGGTTAGTAGAAATCCAATCTGAAATCGAGTATAATACGGTTTCATCTCTCGGAATGTCGAACACCGTAAAAACGTAATTGTAAAAAGGGCGAACATCCAATGTGTAATTGAAATCATAAAAATGGGTACATGAACACGAAGACGGTCATGAATCCATTCAGGAATCTCCATCTCAGGAGGTTTTTCGTATTCATGGGCACATTCTGTTTTGCATATGCCACATAGAAGACCAGTTTCAGGATTCAGAGTATACCAGCGAAGGAGACAAGCATTATGAATGTATTTCACGCTGCCTTGGCAAACACAAGGTGAAATAAGATTTTCTTCTCGCTCGTCTTCAAGACAGACTCTACATTGAAAAAGAGGTGGTGGTTGTCGGCGTCGATTTCGGCGAGCCATCTACTTCTCTTCTAGACTTTCGGTTAAAGCCTCTGCTTGTAGCTCGGCCCAGTACAGAAGTTCGGCTTCAATTTCATCAATGCGCCTATCTTGTTGGGGTGACATGGCACCGCGGCGACAAATACACTGTCGCTCCTTTTCAAGCTGTTGGATTGTAAATGCATAATACTCGAGACGGATGTGCGTATAGAACATGTCTTCACTGCAAAGGTCATGACTAGGGCTAGGATATTCCATAGATTCTATTCTATTTGCAAATAGCAGTATCTACCAATCAATTTTTTAGAACTATGTAGAATGGCGGCTGCCCCAGAACCTTTAACAAATAACAAACTACTAGCCTTTGAGATTACTGCAAGACACTATCCAGAGAACAAAATTCCTCTTATATCCCGGAAATTGCGAAATGACCCTGAAATGGCAAAAATGTATGTACGGTTTCAAAGGGGGCAAACACGGCGAACTCCTCTTATGTTTGCTGCCCTGAAAGGCGACCAAACTCGTCTGCGGCAACAACTCAACGCAGGTGCCAATATTCAAGCCAAGAATACACAGAAGATGTCTGCTATTGACTATGCGGTTGAAGGACAGAATCGAGAGGGATTTGAGACCTTATTCTTTTCGCTTCTAGACAAGGGTGTAGATGTAGTAGCCCATGTGGATAAAGATACAGAGGCTCTACTGAATCGTAAGGATGGATATGAAAAAAAGTATATTCATGATGCTGCATCGGTTGGTTCGATTGCAGTACTTGCGAAGCTTCTCGAACTTGGTGAGGACATAGATGTAAGAACCATACAATATACAGTCCTGACATTTCCTACAAATACATACCCTGGATTTGGACAAGAAACAGTCATTCGAGAGAATCTTACACCCCTTATGTGTGCAGCAAAACGGGGTCATGAGGATGCTGTGCTGTATCTTCTTTCAAAGGGAGCCAATCCTACTCTTCTAGATGCGTCAGGTAAAACTGTACTGCATTATTGTTTAGAACATAATCTGGTGCGTGCTGTAAATCGTATCCTAAGCACAGAAGGATTTTCTATCAAGCCCTATGACTGGTTCCCAGAGGATTGGAATGCTTATAATGCCAAGTATAAAAATTCTGAAACTATTGCTAATGTATTTAATCTGAATAAGATACCGCAAAAACGGCAACTTGTTTTGAGTGCCATACAGTCTGGAAATGTAGAACTCGTTCGTGCAGTTCTTGAGAAAGGTGCATATTACGATACATATATTGCAGAAAAGGCACTGACTTCAGGAAATATACCTATACTCCGTCTCTTCTTTGAGGATGGTGGACTTCGAAATGACATTAACTGGGTAAAGTCAATGGTTGTTACCTTTCTCAGAGATTATGGATATGGCCAGAAGGATGTTGTAGACCTTCTTTTATCCTATGTTGATGAAGGCGAAAGAAAAGACCTTCTTGAGTACGGATTAGAACTCCATAAGAGTGAATATGGTGGTGCTAAAACAATGAAAAAACGAGGTGCTGGTACAAAGCAACAGTTGCGCAAACGCCACACTAGGCGCCGTGGATAATCAGCCGCTCTTTGGCTTCTTTTTCCGTGAGAATTTGCTGGGCAAGTAACCACTCTTTGATACTCTGGCGCTGGTCTCCTTGAAACTGAAGAACGGACTCACCATTTTCATTCTTCAGAACTGCTCCATTGCAATTGAATGCTCGCCGCATATGACGGCAAATTCGAACTTCATCTAGGTCCTCGTCGAGACCCTCGATGAGAGTCAACCAGTTCTTATTTCCTCGCTTGTTAATACGGAGGTGAATTTTATTGGTACGCTGAAGAGCTGTGTCGGTTGAAGCGAATGCGTTAGCCCCGTTTGCAAAGGGGTCAGGAGGTGGACCTGTGAGCATTTGAATGTCCATGATGCAGTGTCTGCTTATCGTGCAGAGAAAATATGGTTCAATTTTAGAGATGGGAGCTTCCAAAATTGAAACCTAAAGTACGATATATACTTTACTAGTAATACACTTTGTAATGAATTCATTGAGTTACTATGACCGCTCTACACTTCCCTGGGACCAAGAAGAAGTTGAACAAGTTCGACTAGAATATGAAGAAGGAAAAACTGTTCAAGAACTTGGTGATATACATAGGCGAACACCTGGTGGTATTGCGTATCGACTGAAAAGTCTTGGGTGTGTTACAAATCATACACATGCAAGAGGCTACGATGAGTATCGTAAAAGCAGTCTTTATAATGAAATTGTAGGAACTAAAAAGAAGCCTGCTGTAAAGAGTGAGAAAAAGCCAAAGGTCTTAATCAAAAAGGAGAAAGCATCTTCCCCATTTTCACCAAATACTACTATGATACCTACTAGTGAACTTCCAAAACAAAAGCTATTTATGGCTATTGAAGAACAAAAAAGATTACTTCGTGAAATTCAGGGGGAACGTCCTGTAAAAAACTTTGTAGATTCACATGAAACAACTGAATTGCTGCGTGAAATTCGTGACTTATTAAAATTAATTGTAATTAAACTCTAGTAGTGTATACATACTATATCTTTTTATATCTATACCGGATATAAAAGTGCGCATATTAATTAGGAATCTCTATGGACACTGTCGTCATTCTTCGTCTCCTTGCACTTCTCTGGGTGTTTGGACTCGTTCTTCTTCTTGTAAGTTGGAAGTTTTCCTATGTACCTAGTCAAGTACCTAGTCAAGCAACTATTCCTGCCTATGCTGTAAGTATTGAGCCAAGCCAAGCAAAAGCCGAACAAGACTTTATCAAGCACGAAGTCACGCCCATTGCCCCTGCCTTTGTAACCTTATCAGATGCAGTCGGTGTAAAATCTCATGAAACCGTTCCTGTGCGAGATATGGTAATTCCACAAGTAGCTTCCCATGGAAATAAATTCAACGATGTCTTGGGTGGAGATTCAGCGGGACTGTTTCAAAACCTTCCTGCTGAAGTTGTCATCCCGTCAGACATATATCATTGGCCCTATTTGCCTACAGAATTTGATGGACCGTATTGGCCAGATGGCAATATACGCCCAGACTATATCTATCCTGGAGGTCCACGCCCTCTCAGACCTCAGGACCTTCCTGCAGCCTATAGTCTAGGCAGAGGTGCTTAATCCTTATACAATCGACCAATGATGACAAATTGTTCTTCTTGACAGATTGTACAATAGGGACCATTTCGAGTTCCAATGCCACAACTCTGACATTTTGCTAGGGAGCGGCGAATGCAACTCCCACAGAGGATATCCAAAATCCACCGAAGCATAAAAAATCTATAGTGTATTGAGGCTATGGGTTTAGACCAACAGACTAGCGCACTTAGATGTCTGCAAGTGGATACAAAAGTATCCTGCGATAAAGAATCTCTCCATCTACAATAATTAGTTCACGGAGGGGTGCAAAAGGCCCCGTTTGAGGGCGCCAGAGTGGTAGAATGGTTTCATTTTGAGGAAGAACGGCTGCGAGAGCTCGAGACAAGAGCCGAAACCACATTGTGGATTGAGAAGATAGTTCTAGTGAGTGTATTAAACAAATATTCGGTAAATTCTTCAATTTTTTACAAATCAGGAAGCCTCATAACATGAGTATAAACACTCACCGAGCAGTACATAAGAGAAACGTATCAAGCATGGATGAACTTTACTTTGCAAATCCGTCCATGACGACAGACCAAGTTTGGAATATGACAGTATGGCTTCTTTGTATTGTATGGATATCGTTTGTACTCAAGTATCGTGAGAATGCGTATACTATTCCACACCCACCTATGAGACATTGAAGGTCTTTTGTAAAAAATTGAACCAAAACGCAAACAACTACACATGCATCAATCTCATCGTATCCTATCTATCATCAGATATCATGGCGAAGCATATGGAGAAGGTGATTCAGCAGCACACACCCTCGGTGTCGTCGTGTCGGCAGCACAGGTCCCATACAACGCATCTTCATGTTGCAGCTATTGTCAAGAGGGGCAAGGTTCTTGCCACTGCTGAAAATAGTGTAGGAACACGAAGCAAGGGCTCTGGATACAGTGATTTTACAATTCATGCAGAGAAGGCCGTTGTCAAGAAGATTGGCGATGTAAGTCAACTCCGTGGTGCGTCACTCTGTGTATGGCGTGTCTCTGCTATGAGCGTTCTTCCCAGTAAACCCTGTGCGGATTGCCACATCTTTCTAGAAAAATGTATGCGCGAATATGGCCTTCGTGCAGTCTATTACACGGATACTATCCTACCCATTCAAGCGTAGGTCTAAACATACTTGACATTCTATAGACTAATGGAGAATCGTCGGCAAGCCCCCAATCTTTTTCATTCTTGGGGTACGGCCCGTATTCTTTATACAGATTCCACTGTGACTGTAAAAGAACTCACCTTTGCCACGCTTGCCAATACAAGTCTACACTACCATCTTCAGCGTCGAGAGACACTCTTTGTCCAATCAGGGTCTTTCCTTATGCGCATTTTTGATTCTGAAAAGGAAGTCTTTGAGGAGATTGCACTCAAACCTGGTATGACCTATAGGGTTCCTCGTGGAGGCATTCATCAGATTAAATGTCTAGAACGAGGAATTCTGATTGAAACAAGCTTAACGTATGAAGAGGACGATGTCATTCGCATCTATGATGAAAGTTTGCTTCGCCGTGGTCCTTCGATGCGATAAAATTGAAATAATGTACGAGAGTTTGTAGAGTACCAAACTACTAAACTACCAACCTTCTACACGCTACAATGGATGAGCTACTTGCACTTCTGAACAAGCTGGAGGCGATGGACCTGCCATGCCGTGAGGAGCGTGTTCTCAACAATGCAAAGGACGTAGAACTTCGTGATCTTGCACAGACCATTTCAGACCTTGCAACAACTCACCTTATTGGTCCCAACGGAGAATGCCTTTGGGACCAACATGATATTCTAATTCAAGCGGGCTTTGATGTCTTTGCAGGAGAGAAGGACCGTTTCGGATGGCTCACAGGGTGTATTCAGACTTCAAAGGGGCTTATAATGTTTGCATAGCCTAACCTATTCCATATAAACCTTGTAACATTCGTACAAATCCAAGCCACTTTTTCCATGGGAGCAGTGTAATTCCATTTAGTGTGATGGCCCGTTTCATGACTGGCTCCAAAGCACGCCAAGTTTCTGTTATATTGACGTTCTTATACGCATCTGTCAACTCCTCAAAGGGAAAGAGCGCGCGGTCATTTCCTTCGTTGACTTCATTGTGAATGCTCCACAGCCAACGGCGCAGATAGAGACCAACATCACTGTATCCCATCGTTGTGAGTGCAATAGGAGGATTGGCACTTAGTTTTTCAGTGTAATGAGCACGACAAACATCACAGGGTAATGTTGGAGCAAGTGTTTGGAGGAGTTGGACCCAGATTCGTACATCTTCCTCTTGTTGAATTGTGTTGACCTGCTTTCCAGACCTTTCAGCCAGTCCGTGTAAAATGCGCCAAAATAAGGGCCCCCAGTCTGCAGTTTCGGGGTATTTATCAGCAGGTAAGCGGCATTTACAGCCCATGTCTTATTTCAGGGTATGACATAAAGGCAACCTTAGAGGACGCATAGATGTCTGGTCAACCACTGAAACTTTTTAATCTCGACCTTCATATTTCAGTCATTGAGGATATCAAGGACATTTGTCAGCGAC
>JACCDW010735170.1_pt1 | contig 24868 bp, 29 predicted proteins | sample 7449781 | NCBI WGS metagenome assembly JACCDW01 (sample SAMN15323449, study PRJNA562643) | freshwater metagenome | isolation source: river surface water | place: USA:Blue River Watershed | collected 2017-08-18
AGTTGGAGTTGGAGTTGGAGTTGGAGGTGGAGGTGGAGGTGGAAGTATTCCACCCACACCACCTGTAGGAATAAATGAAGGTGGAGGTGCAGTAGAAGTAGATTGAATACCTATTCCTGCACCTAAGGATGGTCCTTCATTTTTTCTTGCTTTTTTGAAAGGAGTTTGTCCTGCTAAATGGTTATTTCCAGCAGGAGCTGAAACAGCTACTCCAGCTGAAGAAACAGTCTGAGCAGGAGTACTTAATTCATTAAATGATCTTTTTTGGCCAGCTACCCCAGACATTTATCTATTAATACCCAGACTTTAATTAAAATATTGGCAAAACAAGACTATCCAAAAATCTTAAGAATACCCGGAGATAGTATTTCATTAAAAACATTAATAATCAATCAGATCAATGCAAAACACATAATAATTTTCAGATTACCATGAATAATGTTTTGTAAAATCGGATGTAATTTGATTCATCATCTTTTCCCATGCCGGCACTTCATCAGAACTGCCCTCCTCGTTCAATATAACTTCATATCTTTTCGTATATTTACGCGTCAGCTCTTCCTCCAATTTAATTTTATTGTCAATTACATTATAAATATATAAATGATTGTATTCCATATTCACTCCAATAACAAGACCATTTAGCACAATCCCATATGGTTCAAAGAAATTTGCAATCATATAATCTAATATACGAACTGCTCCATGAAACTTCTCACAATTATCATACAATTGCCCAACAACTTCGTGGGCCGACCAATTATTTGCAAATCTATTAATCGGCTCAACTGGCTCAGAAAGCTCTCCTCTCAAATAACGATCTAGTGTCTCAGTGCCACCTGGATAATAACCTGCATCATAATATGATTTTACTTTTATAGAATCATCTAATAATGATGGAATTAGGCTCTCGGAATATTTATTAAACTTTTTAATATATTTTTTTGGAACAGAAATATTAGTCATAATACAATATGATGACACCATTTTTTATTGTCTAAAAGAATATTATAAGATATCAAATTTTTTAAATATCTGTAATCATATTAATCACTGAATTAAAGAAACTAACATAATTAATAAAAATAAATGTATTTTAAATATATAATTATATCATGTATTATTTATTTGTGGATAAATTACATTTTGTATTAAGTTTGTAACATAGAAACGAATACCACCTGTTGTTACCATTCCTTTACCATTACGAACTATTACTCCTTTTGGACCACATATATCACGTAATTGTGCCAATTCTTCTGCTAACTCTTCATAACCTGTTGTATATCCTTTAGTAATCTTTGATAGTATATCTTCATTTGATTCAAATATTTTTATCAAATCATATAAAGTATCCTCCATGAGATTTGCTCCATGATCAAATAACTCGTCCAGCGAACCTGCGCCAACCTTCTTCACTTTACTTATCTTCATTTTAATTATCTCCTTACTATCTGTAAGGAATATCGGTAAAGATGTTGGTACGCTCGTACTCATCTTCTCACTTCCATCTAATCCAGGGACAGACTTTGTGTAAATTATTATTGGTTGTTTATGACCTATGCGACGTGCCAAATCACGCGCCAGCCGAAAGAATGGGTCTTGATCCTTTCCAGCTATTACTATACATTGTTTTCCTAGAAAACAAGGCAATATTTGATATAATGGATAGAAATATTCTCCGACATTTGTCTTCTCACCAAATATATTATTTAATACATGTATTGATATCATACCCATTAAACGAATTAATATCTCATAATTATCTTTTGAAATTCCATGACTATTAATATGATAATTTGTTATTTCTTCTGTAAGACCAAGATTACTTAATTGATTCAGTGTATGTTCCACATTTGAATTCATTTCAATACGATCAATATTATCACGAAATATCTTCTCATCATCCGATATCATAAAGAATATTTTATTCTTCAGATGCTTCTGAAATGCCTTAATCAGCTCAATACCTGGTAAGTGGCCTATATGAAATGATCCTTGTGATGGACCACGACCTGTATATAACATATATTCATCAGGCTTATTAGGATCAAATTCTGTTAGACCACGTTGATATTCAATTATATTTATAATATGCTTTGGAAGAAATGATAATTTTGCACTTTGTATATCATCAATTGGTGATAATCCAAAATCCATTTTACTAAAAATATTTAATATATATTTATTCAATTTTAACAACTTATACTTCAAAGATTTTTTGTATTAATTGACCCCCATTCTCTCCAGGATATCCAACCGGATTACAAATAAATTTTATTCCATCTAACTCCTTTTCACTTCCTGTATGTGTATGCCCATAAATCCAACATTTAATTGTTGGAACAAAAAGATCATCTGAATCAGATGCAAAGAACATATTTATTGCTTTATTACCACTGTATTTATCCGCAATCAATCTATATGATGGTAAATGATGCGTAATTACTATCACAGGCAGGATACTCTCAGTCACAATCTCTGATTCTAAAAAATGCCGCGATACTTCATGCAATTCATTATATAATACAACACTCATTTCTTTTATTGTTCGGAAATCATTAATGCCTTCACCATTATCACATTTTGACCACAATGTTGATCCCACAAAACGAAAACCTTCATAGTCTTCGTAATCATTATCCAAATATGTTATATTCTTAAGATCAAGATCCCTAATTATTTGTTTGATTCGTTCTTCAATCTCTTCCATAGTATGATGCCTATTACCTTTTGCATTATAATATTCATGATTTCCAGTTATCAAAAATACTTTCTTAAAGTCTCTATTTACTTTCACAAGAAATTGTTCATAGATTGCTGAATATGGATATCCAATATCTCCTGCTAAACACAATATATCTGCTTCAGGAACTACTAAATTTTCTGGAAGAGTTTGATAAAACTCTAAATGAATATCTGATATATATTGGATGCGCATCTCTATAAATAAAATTGAATTAAGTTTTATATGCATTAAGACATTAATTCCACATATACAATGACAAGCGTTGAGATTGAGACCCTTATTCAGAGGATCTTCCCTGAGAGTCGTGAGAAATTCACGACTCACATTCACGAAAGTATTGAAGCATTCAAGATTAAATATCTTGAAGTATTCGGAACATCAATCACTGATGATCATGTTCGCCTAATTCCAACTGGACTCGGCGGATATAAAATCTACTCCAAAGACGGATTCAATGAAGAATTCTTGGTTAATAAACCAGTTCCAGGTAAAAATGGACTTGAAATCAATTGGAGTGGATACAGAGATGTTTATGATACATCAGATGTTCCCGAATTTCCTTACAGACAGGTAGACACAATTTATATGAATGGTAAACGCGTTAGTGCAATTGAATACAATATTGACGGCGCAAAACTTATGGAAATAGAATGGGATGAAGACAATAAGTACAACATTCTATTGAACCGCAGTGCCTCAAGATCATACCATGCCCCAAGGGCATTTATTGATATTGAGAATCAAATGTTAAATAACATAATACAGAGACCACTAACAGTCACTACTGCACAATTACCCGCTGCCCCCGAGGACCTAATCGCACTACTAACAGGACGTGCATCTGGAGGTGGAGCAGGTAGTTATTGCTGCGAAAAGTAAATAGTTAATGTATTTTTAGTAATTAAATAAAATTGAAATTCTAATTGATTTTCTATATAAATCACAACAAATAATACAATGCAAAGGTACCACGACAAAAATACTTGTGTTGATTTTCAATGCATGACATGCTTAGCTATGCCAAGCCATTATGAAATGCTCATGAAGATTGAATATCTCAAAGTACAAACTGGTATTTACGGTAATGCTATAATTCCACCATTCTTTAGTCTGGTATATGATTTCTGCGATCAAGGTATTGTTATTTATATGGTTCACAAAGCCTCTGACACTATGCATGGCCTACATGTTATATTTAATCCAAATGCAACACCTCATAAAGTAACTATGTATGAATATGGTAAACATTTATGGAGCATAACATATTGTTAATAAATTTGAATTTTTTGTGGCATTTATACAAAATATAATTAATATGGCACACATTATTTTAAAAATCAACAAGGAATTTTCAGATTATATGAGTATATATTTACCAAAAAATAAATATTTGCCTATTGTATCTGCCCAATTTCATGAAACAGCTGATACATACTCTATTTATAACCATGATGTATATGGTAATAAATGCGGTGCAGAATTAATTTGGAATAAACAAGGTAAACTCATTTGTAAAAGACACTTTGATGAAAATAAACTACACGGAATGTATGAACAATGGGATCACAACAAGATTCCCATCTATCGTCTAAAATTCTGGAATGGAGAACTTGATGGTATGCAATACACCTTTCATTCAAATGGAAATCCTGCTCTTGAATGTATGTATCTTCTTGGTGATATAAGCAGTACATACTATAAAGAATATTCATCTGATGGCACGCTTATTAAAGATCCTAAGATGAAAAAAGGAAGACAACTTGCAGTATTATGTCATAAGATGTAATATCTAATAAATTTGAATATTTTTATTTTATAATATAGATTATATTGATATAATGAATACTTATTCAAGAACTGTCACTGCATATGTTCCTGGTAAAAATCCATGGACACATCGTATTAGAACATTCTATGACAAAGAACATACAAAAAAACGCACAGATGGTTTTGCAATATTAATCAAAGGCAAACTAGAGTCTCATGGTGCAATCACCACCTGGCATGAGAATGGGCATCTTATTAAGATTGACAATTTCTGTAATGGTATTCAAACTGGTATGACCTCTATGTTTCGCATTGATGGAACATTATTTGGTCAAATCACCTATAAAAACGGTATAAAACATGGTTGGACTGCCAACTATGATAAAGACGGTAAAAAACTACTTAATCAATCTCTGTGGATCAATAATATTAGACACCGAGATTATATCTATTATTCAGATATTAATGGTAAAAAAACACTTAAAGAAATTGTTGATTACAATAATGGCAAAATAGTGCAAAAATCAGTCTTTGATAAAGATGGTTCATTTGCAACTCATCAAATATTCCATGAAAATGGTATTCCACATTACATAATTAATGAAGAAAAATTTATTGCTAATAATTCTAAAGGATCAAAAACTAAACAGCCCTCCAACAAAAAAATATGGGCACTATCTGGACCACTTGAAATTTATTATCCCGATGGGACCATCAAAATTAGACTATTTTATAATAAAGGACGCGAAGATATTATGTTGAGAAAAGAATATAACTCTTCTGGAAAACCTATGGCATATACAAAACCCATGATGTTCAAAATTCCAAATTATACTGAAATTCTGAAACCAATTAAATATGAGTAATTTATATTAAATTTGTAAAATTGATTTTTTTTTATTCAATTTAATATATCAATCAAAGATCATTGCTCATGTCACAAAACACGGAACATGAGGAAGATCCTCTTGTCTGCTGCATCTGCTATGATGAGGCAGGAGAACAAGGCTTTATGGAACCTAATCCATGTAAGTGCACAGGCACAATTAAAATCCATCTAGCCTGCTACGAACAAGTCAGAGATGAATTTGGTAAATGCGGTATCTGCAAAACATTATTCCCCAAAGAAATTACCATTGTTTATGAAGACGGATATATTATAGAAAAATTCTGGGCAATTACGAATCAAGGATACACATATAAACATGGAGAATATAAGTTGTTCAAAAATGGTGTACTAAGAACTCACAGAAATTATTCAATGAATCGCATCCATGGACAATCCATCGTCTACAATGATTCAGGATATATTCATAGCATTACTCAATATGTAAATGATTCTAAACATGGACTTGAACAAGAATTCTACCCTAATGGAAATATAAAACAAGAGATTGAATATGTTAATGATATTCAACATGGAAGATACACCAAATACTTTGCAAATAAAGTTGTTAATTTAATTACACATTATTTCCATGGCATTCGTCATGGACCTTTTATCTCTCATTATCCTAATGGACATGTAGATATTCTTAGCACATATAATCACGGTAAATTACATGGAGAGTTTATAAAACACTATTCATATGGATCAATTCAAAAGAAAATAATCTATAATAATGGCCATACTGTTAGAACTATTCATAATAATTCAAGATAATTCAAGATAATTCAAGATAAAAAAATGAAAAAATAATTTTTTATTTAATAATATTTAAAGTAAATTTTGTTAAATAAATGGATGAAATTTCAGGAGTATTGAATACATTTGTATGTGTAGCAAGTAATAAACATTCTGATCTTCCAGAAGATCTAGTATTTGAAGATGGCAAAATTATTATATATCATCCTAATGGTAACACTAGTTGTGAAATACATGGATATGATAATATAAAACATGGGAAAGAAACAGCTTTCTACCCATCTGGTAAAATTGCATATGAAACTGACTGGTTTCATGGAAAAAAACATGGATTTGATATTGGGTATTATGAAAATGGAAATGTTAGGTCCCATTTCAAATTCTTTATGGGTAAACAAAGCGGACAATCATTGAATTACTATGAAAATGGGTCTATGCATAATTCCTCACAATGGTCACAAGGAGAATTTCATGGAGCCTGTAGCTTTTATTATTCTAATGGAAAACTACAGGCAGAAATTAGTTTTGAGGATGGTAAAAAACATGGTATTGAACGTTCCTGGTATGAAAATGGTCAAATTAGAGCTGTTGTAAATTGGGTTGCAGGTAAAGAACATGGTAATGAAACATTGTGGGATGAAAAAGGATATATTGTCCGAAAAAATCTATGGAATAACGGCGCACTTATTAAAACAATAGCACCTCCTCGTAAAAAAAATCTAACCCCTGATCAAGTTCGCGCAAAAGCATTCGCTGCTTCACGTAATTGTAAGAGATAAATATAATATAAAATTGATATTGTTTTTTCATTAAATATAAATATAACATACAATAAATACAATGACAACCTATCAAGTTGATATTCGCCCTGATAACTACCCCCAAAAGTCAATAGTCCCACTCAATGAGTTTGGACAAAAGCATGGTGAGGAAAAAGCTTATCAATATCGTGAATATTGTCCTGACAATATCATTAATAATGAATCATTAACTATTTGTGATCACTGGAAGCTTATTGCTACCAGGAGTTACACTGATGGAAATGATAATGGTATCTATAAATACTTCTTTGAAGAAGAATTTACCGATAATAAAGGTTGCTGCTATTTTATGATTAAATCTGAAAAACGTATTATCTATGAATCTGACTATGAGTCAGTTCATTCACTTTTCAGAAATGGACATCTAATTGAGACAATTCCTCATATCAATGATGTTCCTGATGGACAATGTACATTCTATAGTCGCCCAGAAATACACATGGATAATCCCATGTATAAATGGTACGAAGAGTATACATACAATAATGGTATCAAAGAGGGTCCAGCTAATTGCTATAAACCGGATGGTACTCTATATAAATCTTACACCTATGTTGATGGAAAGAAACATGGAGAGTATAAAAAATTTTATCCCAGTGGTCATCTCATGTTAATCCGATATTTGGATCAAGGCGAACGCTGTGGAACAGAAACATGCTACTACAAGAGTGGCTCTATTCGCTGGACTGTTGATTACGATCACGATGTTCCAGGAACTAAGCGTACATACAGAGAAGATGGAACTCTTCAAGAAACTGAAGAAATGGACAATAAATATTATTGGTGCCCAAGACATGTAACTACAACATATTATAAAGCCGATGGAATAACCGTTGATAGCGTCTTTAAAACATATATGACTGGTAAATACGATTATGGCAAGGGACAACATCATTCAACACTTCTTGAGCATCTAGAAACACTACCTGTTACAATCGCTCGCTCAGTAATTATTAATGAGTAACAATAATCTGTTTTAATTATATTATTTTTAGTAGGAATGGCTTCTGATGCGTCGCACTACTTACCAAAACCAGAAGTTCTGGATAAACACAGACATTATGAAAATGATTACAGACCCGGCGAACTATTCTGGGGTATAGGCATTGAACGCGAATTCTATCTTGAAAGCTCTATGGTACGTGAAGTAAATCGTGACTGGATCATTAAGAATCAAAAACCTGAACGATACTCCGTTCGCTACTTCAACAGCTATAAACCAGGAAAGTTTAATAAATGTCTAGAAAATCTTGTTAAACCAGATCAGATTCTACATCTTCCAGTTCTCTTCAATGCTCATGCACTTACCCGTTGTGATGCATCTGGACAACATGAAACTACATATGAAAAAGTTCCTAAACCTAATCCACGTCACAATGGTAAAGTACTCTTTGAATATCTACTTGAAGCAGAAAACCCCTTCTTCAGACAAAATTTCAATAAAGCTTTCACTTTTGATGGAGATTCAATAGAAATTACTACTCAGAATTTCTATTGCACCTCTGTGCAAAAATCAGTTGCTGAACTAATAATGCTATCGCGAAAATTTATCAATGGATTAAATGCACGTTTCACGGAAGCTAATATTCTAACAGAACATCTTCCTCTAAAATGGGCAACTGCTAATCATGGACTAGCAAATATGTGGACAAATCCGGGTAATCTCAGTATTTTCAATAATGGAACATATCATATTAATTTAACAGCACCAACCATCTTAAATGCACAAGGTAAGATAGCAGATCGCGCGGACTTCATCCGTCGTCATCAAAAGATTATTCGCTTCTTCCAATGGCTTGAACCATTCTTCGTAACTATTTATGGAACTGGTGATATTCTGAGTGCAGGACATAATAATTATAGTTGTGCCAAAGGTTCTCTTCGTGCAGCCATGAGTCGTTATATCGGATGTGGAACATTTGACAGTAAAAGAATGGAAAATGGCAAGAAAAATACTATTTCCTCCGAGGGACTTCCAATTTGTGGTCCTGATGGTTGGTACAAAGAGTATCATGAAAATAGTGCATACGTGACTTTAGAAGAAATTGGTCTAGATATAAATTTCAATAAACACTTCAATCATGGGATTGAACTTCGGGTTTTTGATTGGTTTCCTGAAGAACGCCTGGAAGAATTAATAACTATTTTGATCTGTGCAATGGATCAAGCTTTGAGCCTTGACTCTATACCAGATCCTTGTACTGATAGATGTTGGAATAAATTAATGACGCGAGCAATTACTGATGGTCCTCGCTTCTGTATCTGGGAATCAGAACTTCGTAGTCTTCGCTCGGCTCTTGGACTCGGCTCAATTAAAGGTTTCAAATCAGCTGATGTCTGGTCTTCTATTTGCAAATATCTTAAGAGTTGGCTTACCCGTGGTCAATGCTGCCGACTCATGATTGAACCTTCTGTTAATAAATGTTGTTGATTCTAAACAGTAATCTTAGACTTACGTGGCTTACGCAAAATTTTTTTTTCTTTTGCTGGTTCTTTTGTAACAGTAACATCATTTGCATGTTCTACTGTCGTCGCCATCTTTATCTCAATTTCCTTTGATGCCTCAGGAAGAGCACCCGAATCCTGAATCTGTTTCATCTCATTATAATTATGAACTGCCCTGTAATGCATTGATTCATTAACTTCATTTAGAATTTGAAGAATACGAGAATATGAATTATAAGAAAGAAGATCATACATTACATTATAAGGATCGTGCATTTTTTCTGTAATGTCTATGTTTTGGGTTTTTAGATAGTTTTTGAATTATTAAAATCAGAATTTAATGAAGCAATAAACGTATAATTATAAGCGCTCGGAACAGTACGATTACCTGTTAGTACTGGAACATCTGGTGGACCGCCACGCAACTTCTTTGTCAAATTCACTGGATTATCAGATGGTGCAAATATATTCTTAATACGTCGCCAAATCCCAGTATTAAGCTGAATCTTAATACATGCAAATGACATTTGATTAAAATCAGATAATTCTACCACCATAATCACATTATCATTATATTCTGGAATTTTAACTGGTACCTTCACAGTTGTTGTCTTATTATAAATTGGACATACAATAATATCACAGAGACGGTCTACTTGTGGATAATAATGGTAATTATTATGAAAGATTTCGTATGTAATAAATCCATTATTAATTATTGGCCCAGGATTTTTGAGATCAAAACTTAGAATAATATTATCTCCCTGATTAAACTCAGATGGAATTAACTCCATATTTGATATATATGATTCCAGATCAGATGAACAACGTTTGATCTTTACTGCTTTTGCACTGAATGCAAAGAAAATTAACAATAATAGTTTATTGACAATCATTAATTACAATAGGCTACTCGTTTATGATCAAATTTTTGGTGCGCCACAGAAACCTAAAGTTGGCCCACGCTATTTAAGTAAGTTAGAATGGATAAACCTGCACTACTTCACACCGAGATAAATGAAGATATGATACAAGTAACTTGTCAATTTGAGAAAACTTTTACAGTGCCTCGCATTTTAATGGAAGGTACAGTAAATGAAGTGCAGAATTTTTTGCAATTCTTTGATAGTTTTTATAAGAGAGAAAAAGAATTATTTGCAAAGCATCAATTAAAAGATGTTGGATCAAATGTGGAAGAAATGGTCCGAAGACAGATGGAAGAAGAACATCGTATTTTGGTGCAACGACTTCAAAGAGAATTAGATGCAGCAGAAAGACGTTACCGTGAAGTACAAGGCGAAGCAGCTGCCATGAAGGGTCAACTAGATGCCGCAGATGCGATTTCAAGAACAAATAATGAATTTATTGTTGCACAAATTGATGCAACTTGGCGTCAGAGGCTAAAAGAGGTTCGTGAAGAACAGGAGCGATCATTGGGATTTATAAAAGAACAATTAGCATATTCTAATACAGAGCTGAAAGCTGCACAAGAGAAATTAATGGCCCGTGAATCTGTCCTAAAATCATCTGTTCGTCGCGGAAAAGCTGGTGAAGATAGCTTTGCTGCTGCCGCTGAGGCAGCCTGTGGATGGCAACTTGATCGTATCTCTGATCAGGCTCGTGCATGTGATTTCAAAATGGACTATAATGGATGTACAGTCCGTTTTGAAATTAAGAATCATGAAACTTCTGTTCCTGGTGAAGACATCAAAAAATTCCGTCGTGATATGGAAGAACATCGTAATGATACAGGAATCGGTGTCTTTTGCGCCCTTAATGCACATCTTGGATCTTTCATGCGAGGCCGACTCATACATCAAGAATGGAAAGATGATAGTGGACAACTACTCATTTATATCAGTGCTTTCAATGAATTAGATGCCGATTTCGTCTTCCTTCTTTTGAAACAAGTTTTTGATGTATTTCTACGTTATAAAACTCTTCGTGAAGGTGGATGCGAAGATGATGCAGATTCAGTTGGTGCAGAAATTCTTAGAGGGCGTATTGATAATGCCATGATCCATGCCCAGACAATGGCGAAACATTTGAAGGATCTTACATTGAAGACTGGAAGAGATAAAAAGACAATCATGAAAATGTATGACGATTCACTTGAATTGTTGAAGAGTATGTCAGCTGAATATAGTCTAACTTTGGAAGCTCTTCTCAGCTCTGATGGAACGGTGGCAAATGATTCTTCAATTATTGTTGTTGAAGAGGAAGAAATTGTTGAAGTTTGCCAGCAAAGTCAGCAAAGCCGGCTCACCACTGACCAAGTCAAACCCAAAAAGAAACGCGCGGCACCAACTAAAAAAATAAATTCTATTAGTCCACCGCCTTAATTATTTTCTTGTAAATTGAATGGACTTGTTCTTCTCTTGATTGATGATACTGAATCAAGAGATGCAACTGGACTTACAGGTGTATGTAATGTTATATGATCTGTTTTTATTGCTGGAACCACAAAATCAAGTTGTGGTCTAACTGTAATTGGCTCATCATCATCTTCATCTTCATCTTCATTTTTTATATTCTTTCTCTTCATTCGTTCGGCCTTTGTATAATATAAAGGTAAAACATATCTATATTCTTCTATTTCATTATAGATTTTTTTCAATATATTTTGCTTTGTTATTAAACCAATTATTACCATTAAAAGTACTATTACTAGTAATAGAAACATAAAAGTACTTGTAAATCCAAATAATAGTTCTGCTATATATGGCTCAAAATTACCATGTTGCACAGCATCATTTATTGCATGATCTAGATGTCTTCTTAACATTAGTTGCGTAATTTTCACTAAAAAGTTTTAATCTATCAATTTTATGTTTCTATTCCTTAACCTTTTTACGAATAATAGCAGGTTTAGATTTCTTTGACGCAGGAGCTTGCTCAGGAGCTTGCTCAGACTCTATAGGAGTACTCTCTAACTCCGAAGGAGTATTCTCTACAGCTGCAATAGCCTTTTTACGTACTGTCGCAGGCTTGGATTTCTTTGGCTTAGCGACGTCAGGAGCTACTTCCGCAGGAGCAGGCTCAGGCTCTAACTCCGAAGGAGTAGACTCTACAACTACTGTATTTTTCTTGCGACTAACTGCTGCAGGTTTTGATTTTTTTGGTTTTACAGGTTCAATATTAACTGTTTTCTCTGTTTCAGACTCTAACTCTGAAGGAGTACCTTTAGAACTCAAAACCGATTTTGCCTCTTCTGTACGCTTAATCCATAAATTTTTTCCTTCATCAATTGGATCAAAATATACTAATGATTTTAATACAGGATGCAAATAAATATTCTTATATTCATCATGATCCATAATTGTCTTCAACATATCTGAAACACTATGACCATAACGAGCCGACAATATCTTTAAAATTACCATATGAATATCTGCAATATGTGCAAATATCAACTCAAGTGATGCCTTATAACATTCATCCGCGGATTTCTCTAAAGTGCGCGCATGATAATGCATATGATCTAAACATGAATGCTCAGGATCAGGTAATCCCTGCTCTTCCGCAATCAGCGAACAAATTCTACATGCCGACTCATTAATGTCCATTTCACGTTGATAACGCTCACGAATATCTCGCTTATTAGCCATTTTTAATTATCAATAAATTACTTAAAAATATTTCAAATTTTTAACATGGATCTTCGGTTTTCTGACTACTTATTTCCGTATCAGTATCTTCTGTATAAACCATGTTAATTAAATGTCCTAAACTACTATCTTCAATAGTAGATGTAATTTCTAAAGGAACAATACCTAATTCTCTAAAATAATGGGAGGTGTCTACATTCATCAAAATTAATCGTATATCATGCAATGACATCCATTTTCCTTCTACAATTTCATTTGTATCTACGGGTTGAATTGGAAATTCTTCAGGAACTATAAATTCATAATATTCACCTACCCGCAATTGTCTTCGTATTATTGGGGCTGGAAGATCAATAAATCCAGTTTCTTCATATACTTCTCTAATTAAACATTTATATGGAGTTTCACCTTCACGCAAATGCCCCTTTGGAAAAGACCATTTCATTGCTTCTCGTCCTAATACAAGTAAATAATGCCCTGTATGTGAACATTTAATTATTGCACCATAAATGTTTTCTCTTTTAGGACTTGATGATGCTACGTAATTTTGCAAAAGTTTACAAACATATTTGCCAGAATTTAATGTATCAGGCATCATGTAACTTAATATTAATTTCTGGAACATAATTTTTCATTTTTTTTGTTTAGCAATAAGAATATTAAAAAATAAATTAATAATAGATGGAATCAGTTTTTGCAAAAATGAAAGAGGTGCGAAATAGGCGAAAAGCCGTTGCCGATTATGAAGATACAAAAAAAAGAATAATCACCGAAAAATGCCAACATATCAATCCTGAAGCAAAACATCCTGAACAATATATTGAATTATGTGAATATAAAAAAAGTCCAGCTAAAGAAAAATGTCTTGAATATCGCGAATGTGCATTAAAATTCATTAAAAATATACCTGATCCAACTTTTGATATAACTAATATAATTCCAGATTTTACATTTCCTATTTACCCGACACGAAATATTCCAGTTTCATATTCTGTATTAAATGATTATAATTCACCTGATGTTTTGGAAAATATGATGCATTTCTTGCAATCTTGGCCATATCCATTAGATGAAACTACATTTATAGTTATGCTTGGTGCAGGTAATGTTCTCAAACAACACAAGCTTTTGGAACCAGATGTAAATGATATTCTTGAAAAAAGAAAACATACACTTATTTTCAATATTGATCCTGAATTTACTTTTGGACATGGCAATATTAATTCAAATACTTTATTAAAAGCCCTAAATAATAGCTCACATCCCTTATGGTCAGATATTGGAGGTCGCTTTAAAGTATCTGATGCGCCTAAGATTAGCCAACCATATGATAAATTTAAAGTATACGATTATACACGTGATGATGGACATACTTTTACATACGTTTTCATCAAATCATTTGCAAATATATATTTAATTCATAGTTTTTTTTGGCCAAAAAATTATGAAAATGTCTATAAAGTTTATATAAATTTACTTGCATCAAATCCTAAGGGGAAAAAAATAAAAAAATTTTTATTTGATATTTATGATGAAATATATAATCAAGAAGGCCCCATTCTTGTAGAGAATAATATTATGCAAAATAATTTTAATTTAAGTCGGCGTGGTATAGAAGGTGGTTCATCATATAAAAAACAACGCAAAACAAAAAAGAGATCTAAACATCACAAATAATACTAAATGCTATTCCGACGTTGCTGCTTTGATGCAGTTTTAATAGTATAATTGATTGGAGCATATCCAATAACTTGATCTATCACACCGGCTTCATTTAACTCTAATGCTGTTTTGTAGTCTGTTCTCAATACAAGCAGAATTTCAGGGCCCGAATCGGGACCTGATTCATAATTTATAAATTCCTCTTTTACCTCTTCCTTATTAAACTCTTCTAATGACTTTTGGGCCTTCTCTCCAAAACACTCCTCCTGTTCATCCATCTGTCGCGCTAATGCAAATGCAAATATCAATGTGAGTAAACATGTACATCCACAATAAAGAAATACTTTTGGACCATTTGATCCACAGAAATCACGTAACAAATCCATTATATTGTTGCTTGATTCCTATAATCATTTATTTTCAAATTTATTGCGATCACTTGCACCAAAAATTCTAGAATATAATATGCTGTCATTAAATATTGAATTAATTATATTATTTCTTGTAAATATTATCAGCCATTTAATCAATATTCCCTTTAAACTAATATCATATTTTGATAGTTCTATTAAACAACTAAAACAATGCACAGTCGCCATCTTTGAAGAAATAAAAAAGACAGGTGAATTCACTGTGCAATTCAAAATTAAAAGAGACTTACATGTATCACCAGATAATAACACAAATCAAATAGAATAAAATTTGAAATAGCACATAGTCATTCTATAGATATTAAACACCAAAATAATGGCACAATATATTTGCAAGATCAAAAATGGACTATTGCCAGCTACTGTTATTGCACGTCCATCAAAAGTAAATAAATCGCCTTATTTGGCTGATATAGTACTAGAAGGATCTGAAGAACAGGTGATGGCACACACACCTGCTCTTGGATGTTGTGGTCTTATAGCTCCAGGACGAAAAGTATGGGTAAGTGCAAGAGAAGGCGCAGGTGTCAGTAAATATACTATTTATTGTGCAGAAGAGCCACATGGCTCAACTGAAGATAGCTCAGGGCAAGGCCTGATTGGTGTGCATCCAACTATTTCAAATAAAATAGTTTATAAAATGCTAACGAAGGAAATTATTCTTCCTGAAATATACGAATTAGAAACCGAAGTCACTTATGGTGACTGCAGATTTGATATTGCAGGTGTTCAAGCCGATGGAAAAAAGGTCTTCATTGAAGTGAAGTGCGCACCTATTGCAGATATTGTAGATTGTATACCTCGTTATAGATTGCTACAACTTATTGCTGCGAAGGCAGCTGGCACAGAGAAATTTGCAATCTTTCCTCATGGAAATTGTCGCAAAGAGGGAACTGTATCACCTCGTGCTCTAAAACATGTCAATACAATGACTAAAATGGTTGAAAACTCAGAGGCGCGTTGTATTGTCATATATGTTACTCAAAGAACAGATTGTCATGCAATAAAAATATCCGAATTAGATCCTAAATACAGAGAAGCAGTTTTGACCGCTGCTGATAAAGGTGTTGAATTTATGGGAATTTCAGTTGGATGGACAGGTTCTGAAATATATTTTCACAACCATCTTCCAGTTATTTAATTTACTAAAAAATTGCCATTAGGCTTTTTACTTTTATTATCTAAAATTATTCACGCGCCTCTTTGCGATCCTTTTTTGTAGTTGCATGGAAACCTGATTCAATCTTCGCAACAGAACGCTGACTCTTACATGTATTACATGACACAAAGTACAAACGCGTTGAGCTATCACGAGTAAATGTTGTTTTTAAAGAATTACAAATATTGCATTTGACATATTGATCAATATACTTGTCCAACAATGACTTAACACGACTAGGAGGATATTTACCTTTGATAATAAGATGATCATCCTTATCAACGGAACAAAGAGCACCGAACTCACAGCTAACAAATTGCTGTACATGTTCGGGGTCACGGTTGAGTGCTTCACAGCAATCTTTGAAATTAGTCCATGCACTACGTGTAGTGCCAATACGACTGACAGTGGGCAACTTAAGTTTAATCTTTTCGCGCTCACCAATCATCTCTGGATTCTTTGATCGGATTTGATTATACAGCTTATCCAACATATCATCATATGACATATCATCTGTATCTGGAACCCATTGAGATTCTGTTCCCCAATTTCGCCCATCTGTAAGATCAGGGAGTGGAATTGTACCTCCTTGTGGTTTCTCCTTTTTCTCCTTCTTCTCCTTCTTTTCCTTTTTTTCCTTCTTTTCCTTTTTCTCCTTCTTTTCCTTTTTCTCCTTTTTTTCCTTCTTCTCACTACCTTCATCTTCTGATGATGCGTCACTATCGGATTCTTCCTTTACCTTCTTCTTTTTCTTCTTCTTACTATAATCAATATTAAACTCACCGAGATCAATATCTTCATACAATTTCTTTTTACTTTCGCGAGGCACTACTTGTACCATATCTTCTGCTTCAACTGCTAAACAATCTGCCATGATATTATACTTGTATTTTTTTATTTAAATGATTTATGAATCAATTTTTTTTATAAATCATATAGTATGATACATAAAAAATATTATATTTTCATTTAATTTAAATTAATCAATCCTATACACTCGTTTTTTCATTTCACAACTACTCTTTCTTCCAGCAGTTGCCTCCTGAATCTTAAGATATGATTTATGCAATATATTGAAATTATTAAATTCATCTAACATTGTACTATATGATTCAATATTGAAACACATTTCAATAAATGCATAATTTGCTTTCTCTTTGGTACAATAATTAAATGGAATATATACATCTCGTACAAATCCATATTGCGCAAAGATCTCTCGCAACTCTATTGGAGTTGTCTTCGGATCAATGTTACGAATAAGTATTGATTTAAATTTCAGACTATCATCGGAAATTTTCAAATACGAACCATTTGGTGAATAAAGTGGACGAGTCTTGTCCAATGGCAAAGCAATCCAATCATTGAATTTTTGCTGATTCAAAGTCCGTGTTTTTAGCCACAGACTTAGATCACTCACATTATTAAATCGTTTATTATAACGACTATTATTTGTCGGCAATGATTTCTTTGCAATTGCAGCTGTAAAATTTAGACGATATGGAATTGATTTATAAACCTGCTCACGAATCTCATCAGTTTGTAGCTTCGTCTCTTCTCTTACCTGAATAAATAACTCCTTATCCGCCTCTGTCAATCTCCAATCAGATGATTTGGATTGTAGTCTTGGTGCTTCAATTATATTAACACTCATTTACTTCTACTTATTTTAAAACCTGGTTACTCTTTCATTTTTACATAGTAAATTTCAAATTTTTTACTTTTATAATTTATCTATTTTTCTTAGAATCTCTCTATATTTTTCGGCAGCCTGCTTTGAATTATATCTTTGGAATGGATCTAAATGCATCATTCTTTTGCATAATTCAAATAAATCTATTATAATTTCATGATCAATTATTGTATTAGTTATTGGTTTGCCCTGAGTTGCTTCTGCACCACGATTATAAAGATTACCATAATACATTTGAACATTAAATAAATCTCGCACTTGTGCCATTAACATTAATCCAAGAGAATAAACATCTGATTGTAAAAGAATAAACTTTTTCAAAGACTTTGATAGCCCGTTTGAATGCTTACGAGTTTTACTAGTGCTTAATGAACTATGAGTATTTTCCTGAATGAATCTATTAATTATGTCACGTATTATCTTATATGAATTTATAAATGAAACAGAATATGTTTGTCCAACTGTTTTATCTTTAAATACATAAATTGCATTAAAGACTTCCAATGGAATCTCTGTTTTTTTAACTAAATGATCAAAATAGGTGCTTACATTTTGCTCAAAAAATTCGTCAGGATTGCCGTCTGCGTCAACCAATTGCAACTTTTGCCATATATCATCAAAAATAAACATTAGATCAAATGAACGATAATTAAATAATTGTTTTTTTAATGTCCAACTATGCAGATCATTGTATAATTGAGAATTAGGCTTAAATATATTATTTATATTCTCAGATAAACCAAAATCAATATATTTGCATGTATTTTCACAGACAACATTATCTGATTTAATATCTAAATGTACAAAGTTTTTGGATTGATATAAATGTAGACCCTCAATGAGATTACCCATTGCTTTAATTGTTTTAATAATTTTTTCCTTTTTATTTGATTGAGATTTAACAATATCACGAGTTATATTATATAGTGTTTCACCTCCATGAGTTGCCTGTAATAATTTATAAACTCCAGTTTTTGAAATAGCATCATACATTTTCTTTTTTTCTTCTACAGGTTTATCTTTAGGAAGAAGATTGCAATCAAAGAAACCTTCTTCTTTTGCAATTTCAAAATCATCAGGATGTACATTACAAATAATATTTGGATATATAGAATATTTCATATTAGGATCTATTTTGCGAATATTTTTAGTTAGCTGAAATTCCTTTATTGCATTTTCACTAAGAAGAAGTTTACTGATTTGATTAGATCTTTGATTGTGATCTGCTGCACACCTAAATGCAGGAAAAAATCCACATCCATATGTTCCTTGTCCAACTAATTTACCACCTTTCTGTTTTGATCGCTTTCTTGTTCGGCGATTCATATCCTATTATGGTTGGCATATTTTATTCATCAACGGTTGTCAGCTTAACATAATATTCGGATGCTTTTACTTTATTCATAATTGCCTGGAATCGTTCTTGCAGATTCGTTAAAACCTGTACAATTGCATCTTTATTCTTTCTTAGACGATTAGCGACTTTCTGTGCTTCAGCCAATTGTTGCCTAACTGCCAGTCGCTGAGCCGGGTTACGTGCTAAATGCACAATTGTTTGCTCATCTTCTGCTGACAAATATGTTGCCGCAGGCAATGAGCCGCTACGTACTGTATCAACAATATTTGTTGGTAAAGTAGGTAGCCATGTTCTATATGTTGCTTGATGGCCATCAGAATAATAGATCTGTTTTGCAGCAATATTTGCTTTCAACGTCTCAATGACTTCAGGCATTATTTCAAGTAATTTCTTTCGCTTATTCAGACGACCTTTGATCGCCCAATCATGATTTTCTTCCAATTGTTTCTCTAGTTCCTTTATTTCTTCGGCAAGTTCATTTGGTCTTCCTTCTGTCTTCGCTAACTGAGTACGCCATGTAGATGGATCAAAATCTGCTGTATTTAGATTAATCTCATCTTCCTCGCTTGGCTTCTCTTCCTTTGACTTAGCTTCTACAGGCTTTGCTTCTGCCTCTACAGGCTTTGCTTCTGCCTCTGCAGACTTTGCTTCAACTGTATTCTTAGCAATCTTCTTCTCTTTAGAAGCCTTTTTGCTCTCAACCAGTTCAATTAATGTTTTAAACGCATTCGTAAATTCATTATTCAATTTACGTAAAATGTCCATGATTTCTTTTTTTAATTTTGAACCCTCCATAAAAGGCATAGGTTCATTAATATCAATAAACATCCCAATAGGTGAATCATTCATATTTGTCAAAAGTTTTTGATAAATAGAAACAGCTTCAGTATGAGTAGTTGCACTTTTAATTTCATTACATGTATTTTTAAACATATTTGCTAATTGCGTGAAATCATAACGAGTTTGTCTATTTGGGAAAATTGAATAAATACATGATGAATTTGAATTAAATTTAATGTCACCACTTTTATTCGGGTAACAACCACGAATATAAATTGTGAAAATAGGCTCTGAACTATTCCAAGACCACTCTTTAGTATAACTCTTAATTAATGATTCTGGAATCATCGGTAGTATTAAACTCATAATTGCTTTAAAATATGTTTATTATTAATAAATAAACAAAAAATAATTCAATTTTTACTTTAGCCTTTTAATCATTCAGTCTAAACTATATTGCGTGCATTAGTATGCCATACTCCATAAGCGATAGCAAGAATGAGTACAACAATTGATAAGACGGCAAACTTTTCAGTTTGTGAAAACAAATTTTTTGCTTCATCAATCTCCTTTTCAAGAGCTGATGGCTCCTGTTGAACCAGAGGTTCAACTTCTGACTCTGATTCAGCATCCGATGATGCTGCACTAACTGCTGCCGGCTTCTTTTGACCAATGTCACTAAGAAGGACATCAAAAGGGCTGCCAACAAATGGCTCTGCAAGTGATAGATTAATATCATTCATGTTACGCAACAAGAATAGGATACTTACTTCCAGATCTTGGTGCTCTTTGCCTTTTGCTGTATTATCATGGTTAGTTAGACCAAAGAGTGGTACATCAGTTGATGTACCAGCACCGTAGCAACAAATACTAAGCATAATCAATGAATTAAGTTTAGCAACAGCACTTAGCCGCTGCTCACTGTCATATAGTTTTAGAATATTGACGAGACCCAACATGTGTCTATTCCTAAGTTGGAATAGACGAATGTAGTAAATGGCTTCTTGTTTTAGTGGTTCAGCAAGATCTCCAAGAGTATCAATTCCAAGAAGTTCTTCCATTTTATCAGCCAATTCCTTTGAAATTTCATTGGTCTGAATTTCAACATTTCTGTAGGTCTCAATATAGAGTTTGAGGAACTTAATTAGATGCATTTCGCAAATTGTAATTACTTGTGAATCAAATCCCTGGAAACGACTATCGTCTGCCAGGGAAATATTCTGTACAATGGATTCACAGAAATTATTAAGCTTCATAAACCTATTTTTTGATCTAATTAAATAAATTTTTCAAAAAATCAATTTTACAATAATAATTAAGTGATTACGAAAAAACCTGGCCAATTGCCCTCGGTTTTTTATCTAAAACACTCAGAATCGCTTATTATTTGTTTTGTATCAATCATTCTTTTGTCTGAGTTTTTCTTTTACTTTTAATTGGGTCTAATACCCTCTGAAACGCTGAATACGCAGAGCCGCGCCTCTGAAATTGATCGGGGCGGCTTGTAACATGGCGAGAGCTTGTTCTGCGCTCACGCCGTTGAATTGACGAGCAACGGTTACCTTGATGTTGTGACCGGCGACCATACGGCCGGTGACTGAATCAGGATACACTGGACGGAATACGTCCAACACGGGAATGCCCGTGGCTGCAATCATCTCACGAATGTCATGTAGGGAGAGTTCGCCTGTGGGGAGATTGTCAATGTAGTATTTGAATTCGCCGTAAGCTGGGTTTTCTGGGATGGTAGGGCGCTGTGCGCCGCAATACATCATTCGTGCGGGACGTTTAACTGACCACCAAGTCTTGAAGCGCTGATTGAGCGCGACGAAGTCTGGACCCGTTTTATCACGGCACCACGTGAAGGCATTGCGGCCAAAGATCGGGTGTCCATGTACAGGGGTAGGAATAGGGGCCTGGGCCGACGCGACAGGCGTGGGCTCAGGTGCAGGTGCAGGTGTTGCAGCAGCAGCCTGATCAAAGATCGCCTGTAAGAGCGCAGCTGTACGTTCCCTACCATTTGACGATGGCGTGGGAACGACAGCAGGCGCAGGCCGTGTCGTGATTTCATCTGTTACTGCATCACCCCATGTTCCTTCCCATGAATCTGCGTGGAGTTGATCCACGACAGTGCTGGGGTTGGGGTTAGTGTTGTCAGTGGAGACCGTCGTTGTCACAGAGGCAGCAGCCTCCATAGGCTCTCCTCTAATAGTGATACGATACTTGGACTCCAGCGTCCGAACGAGTGCGTCGGTTTCAGGTCCGCCAGTATCCTTCATGTACTGCGTAACCAAATTCCTGACATCCTCATCATCTAGTGCTTCAACGAAGCGAGCGTCATATTCCTCGTGAAGTTCAAAACGGAGTTCCGTCACCTCTTCATCGGTAATACGCTCGCCCTCATCTTCCTGGGGCTGCCTCTCCTCCTCGGCCCCCATACAGGGGGCCCCACCACCACATGAGCCTGGGGCAAATGTGTCTTGGCGACGGAGTTGTGGCATCTGAGACATCATCATCCTGCAATAGTTCATACCCGCCACAAAAGCGGATGTCATCATATCTTGAATGCTGCTCATCTTGGTCCAAATCGTTGTCAGGCTGGGGGCTTGAATAATCTTTGAGTTGAACCGGACCTTTTGCAATAGAAAAAAACCTATTTCAATTTTTTTTCATATATTTTCCATCAAAAATATACGAGAAAACATGGCCCCTTGGCCCTCTGTCTCTCAATAAATATACATTATGTGTGTTTTTGGTGTTTTCTCATTTTGTGTTTTTTTATGAGTTTGTCACCAGGGTATTAATAACCCTTGAATCGCTGAATATGCAAGGCCGTGCCCCTGAAATTGATCGGGCCGGCCTGTAGGATAGAGAGCGCCTCTTGAGCGCTCACGCCATTGTATAGAGCAGGAACTGTCACGCTGATATAAGAACCGAACTGCATTTCGCCGGTCTGATCGCGATACATAGGACGATATACGTCCATCACTGGAATAACCGCTGAAATCATCTCACGAATGTCGTGATTTGAAAGGGGGCCAGAAGGGAGATTATTAATGAAATATTTGAATTCGCCATGTTCTGAAGTGTGACGTACCATGGGAGCATGTATCCCACAGTACATCATACGGGTTGGCATTTTGACAGACCACCACTGCTTGTGACGCTCATTGAGCGCCTTGAAGTTGTGGCCGGTGAGAGTGCGGCACCATTCAAAGGCATCGGAGCCAAAGATGGGGTGCTGCGATTCGCGATCGCGATTGCGTACGGGCTTAACCGGCTCCCATGCAGCTTCCACATCATCAGTGGCAGGAGCAGGAGAGGGAGCGGGAGCGGGATGTACAGGTTCTGGTGCAGGTACGGGCGCAGGCTCGGGCTCGGGCTCGCCGCATCCACCACCCATGAAGGGATTGGGAGCGACAGCTGGAGCAGGAGCGGCGCGAGGGGCGACACGAGGGGCAACAGGAAGTCGGTTAATAACGACCTCTGGCTCAAACTCGTAGCCGCGCCTCACGCGCAAACGCTGATACTTTTGATCTTCGGGAGGTTCAGTGAACCAGTAGACAGCCCCGAAAGGACCAATTTCTGCAATGTAGTGACCATCCGTGGTCACACTGTACTCAAGAACGCATTTCTTGATCTTGTTGTCAAAACGAGTGACCACATCTGCCTGATCTAGCGTAATCGCCATCAGGTCACGGATATCATCATCACTCAGAGCTGCGATAAAATTGGCATGGAACAACTCATGCAGAATAAAACGGCAAGCCGTCACATCCGCATTCTCGTCGTGTCCCATCCTTTCATCTTCCGTCTGGACATGCCTCTGGTCGCATCCGCCTTGCGCGCGACCAGCATCTGCCAGCGGCACCATCGTCATCTTAACTTCACTCTTGGGAGTCGTCATCGTGCTTCTAGTGCTCAAATGTTCAAAGCCTTGCTTGGAATAAGTAGGTGTCTGAACGTGAATTTTGCATTAGAAAAAAACCCATTTCAATTTTTTTTTAGCAAACTAAAATTGATATAAAATATTTGCAATTTATCACATTATTCAATTTTAAGCCAACCCATGTCCGACAAAATTAAAATACAAGTTACAAATTTTGCTAAAAATACTATTACAATAACTGAAAAATCATATACATATGAACATGATATTTATATAGATATCATAAAACAATTATGGATATTTAATTTATCAGCACCTGCATATATATTCTTTCGTGAAGAATACAAGAAATTGTTTAAACAATTTGATCGTAAAACTCGCCATATTATTAATTGTGCATTGAATGCTCGGTATGCCCAATGCTATAATGATAATTGGACAGGATTATATGGAGTATGTAGTTTTAATTTCCCTATTGATATGGCTAAAAAAAATATTGATATTTTACACAATATATATCACTTCTTTAATAAAATTTACCAGGATAATTATACAGAAGGAAATATCTTTGCAGTAGATGTTATTCAATCAGAAGATGAGAATAACAGTTCTGAATAAAATTAAGAGTCTAAATATTTTTAATATAAATACATTAAATGTCACAACAGATTAAAGATGCGATTGAACTTGCATTATTAAATGAAGAAGGATTATTAATAGGAAGAAATGGCTCTACTGAACTTGAAGTTATTCTTCGCGGATCAAGTTTTGAACAACATATTTATAATACTGGTATCTGGCCCTTAACGAAGAACAGTTTGGAAGAATATAGGACCGCTGCAATAAAAGCAACATTGGCTAG
>JACCDW010490040.1_pt1 | contig 24867 bp, 33 predicted proteins | sample 7449781 | NCBI WGS metagenome assembly JACCDW01 (sample SAMN15323449, study PRJNA562643) | freshwater metagenome | isolation source: river surface water | place: USA:Blue River Watershed | collected 2017-08-18
CATCTGTGATGGTCCAATTTTTGAACGTACTTACGATTTTGTGAAAGGTTAATATGAGCTATCCGTTTATTATTCAAGGCAACAATGTTACTGTAGTGATCGGTAACAAACCACATACCATTTCTAAGACACACATCACCTACCAAAAAGTAGTTGATGCTATCAAGGCAGGTGACTGGGACACTGTTCGTGATGTCATCGAACCTAAGAAAGTAGTTTTGGAATATGGTGCAGGTAATGTATCTGTGCAAGGAGAAAAACTGTTCTGGAAAGGTCGTGAAATGCACAATGCACTGACCTCACGAATGATCCAGATGTTGCAGGATGGCTTTCCTATCGAACCCATGGTTAATTTTATGGAAAACCTTATGACCAATCCCAGCAAGCGAGCAGTTGATGAACTGTTTGGCTTCTTGGAGAAAAATGAACTCCCCATCACTCCGGATGGTCATTTCCTTGCCTACAAGCGTGTTCGAGAGGACTACAAGGACTGCCACACTGGTACTATGGACAATAGCGTTGGTCAAGTTGTTGAAATGGAACGTAACGAAGTTGACGACAACAAGGATCGCACTTGCAGTTCTGGTCTGCATTTTTGCAGTCAAGAATATTTGAATCACTTTGGTGGTGCTCGCACCGTGATTGTTAAAATCAATCCTCGAGATGTTGTAAGTATTCCTAGCGACTACAATGACAGCAAAGGTCGTGCTTGCCGATACGAAGTTATTGGTGAACTTGGTGTTGACCCTGAAGATGCTTTTGATAAGCCAGTTCAGGAAAACGCTAATGTTCGTGACATCGAGCCGCATGGATATTAATCATGAGTTTTCTAAGTTTTTTAGGTTTTGGTAAAATGGTCGAGGATGGCGCAAAGGTTTTAGAATTTCCTAAATCAAAAACAATTTACCCAATGCCGCCTGTTGATCCGCCTAAACCAAAATCTAAAGAACATTATCGTGTGGGGTTCGACGATCAGGGAATGACTACTCTAACTCTAATGAGTAACGATGGTTGGGGTAGCATTACTTTAAGCATGAACAGGAGTGCCTGTGAACAGCTGATTAGGATGCTCCGTTCCACATACGATATAGATGATTCTGAACCAGAACCGCCAACAGATCCAGATGGCGGTATTCCATTAAACACTGAAGAAAAGAAGATAGCATAATGATTACGTTGAAAGATTTTATGGAAGTTGTTGACTTCCGTATCACGGAAGGTAGTAACTATGGCTGGCAATGTTTTGGCTTTAATGCTTACTGCTTAGATTCTTGGAACGGTGATCAAGACGGACACACTATCAGCATTGTCTTTGATACCAAAACTCAAGAAGTTTATCAAGCTCTTGCTTACGATTATCGTCATGAACGTGCTTATCGAATGACAAATCCAGATTTTAAGTCTGCTTTTGATAAAGAATGTGAAGACCGTGATGTATTAGATATGGCTTGGGAACTAGACGACGGAACTCCAGTAAAATATGTCGATCTGGATTTGGAAGAGGATTTTTTAGAAAAAGCCAAAGCAATAGTCAACGGTGAGACTTATGACACTCGTGTAAAAGTTCCTTTGGAATTTTCAGATGAAGAATTGCTTTCTTATATGAAAATGGCTCATGAACGTGATATGACGTTTAATGCATTTGTAGAAATGATTCTCAGAGAAGCCATTGAGAACGAGCTACGAAAAGAACTTGACGACATCCGTCCAGAGTATGATTTTTCTGAAGGTGTACGAGGACCTGTAGCTAAAATGAAAGCGAAAAAGAAGAAAAAAGGTTAAATTCATTCATATGATTTACCTACAGTTTAACATTCGAAATCCTTGGTCTAATCGTTTTCAGAACATTAAATGTTGGCATGGTTCAACTTTTATTAAAAATAAATTTTGGGAATTTCAACTTTACAAAAGTTCTGATATAATTGATTTTTTTATTCGTGTCACTCGACGGCAGGATCATGCAGGATTTCATTTAGGATTGGGTATATTTGGAATCAATTTAGAATTTCAACTATATGATAGCAGGCACTGGGATAATGAAAAAAATCAATGGCAAGACTATGAAAGACAGTGATTTTAGACGTTGGGTACAAGAACTTTGGATTTTAAACAAAGAAGAACATTTGACATGGAATGAAAAACCATATACAATTAAAGAATATTGGAACAAATATAAATGGTGGGTAAGAGAACAATGGAGGAAAAGGAATGGAAATTTTAAAATTCATTAAATGGCAATGGAATAAATTTGAGTTTTGGCAAAAAACTTTTGTTTTATCCATGATATTGATGATACTGTCACTGTTGTTTGAACACCCATATAATTTTATTATTTGGGTTTTTTCTGTTTCTATTTTCAGTGCATGGGTATTGAAATGGACTTTAGTGGACGGCATTAGGAATAGTTATAAAAACTATAAAAAAGAAAAAGCAAATCTTTTCAACAATATTAAAGAAAGTGACAAATGACTGATAAATTAAAAGTCGAGTTTGCGCCTGGCTGTTTTGATCATTTTGAAGGCAGTCAAGAAGAATTGGATGAACTTGTACAGAGTATCCAAAAAATGTTTGAAGGCAAAACTAAAGATGAGCTAGAAGCCATGTCTCAGCCTATAGATTTTGATTCTCTTGATGAAGAAGAATTAGAGATTTTGGAAAAAATTTCTATTTCTGATAATGAAAATAAAGGAAGAATATTACAATGAAACCACAATCACCCGCAGAAGGTATTTTAAAAACCAATGATTATGGAAATTCAAAATGGTACAAAGTAGTCTGCGGGTGTGGTCAAGCAGATCATGAGATAGATTTTGAAGTTGAAGCAGATGATATGGCAGTCAATGTCAATACTTATATAACTGCTAAAACTGATTATTGGACAGAATCAATTAAGAAACGATATGATATCGACAATCCCTACCTACAAGAATTAGATTGGGCATTGAAGGATATCTGGAATGGGTTCGTTACGAGATTAAAACTTACTTGGACTATTTGGTCTAAGGGATATGTACGAGTAGAAAGTACAGTTGTTATGAGTAAACAGCAGGCTTTGAACTATTCAGAAACATTGAAATCTGCTATTAAAGATGTAGAACAATTTGAAAAAGAACGCAGTAATAAAATGAATAATGTAGATTCTATCGCTGTAAAACTTGCACAGGAAGGAGATTGTGTTTGATGGCTACTCTAGAAGAACATGAAACTTTAATCAAAGAAATTAAAGGTATATGTCGTGTAGTAATCAACGAATGTCATGGAGGATTTAGTCTTAGTAATGAAGCAATACTAAGATATCTAAATCTTTGTGGTGTTCAAGTTTGGCCAGAAATAAATCACTCCTTCCTAAAAACTGTTAGATATTGGTTAGTGCCTCCTGAAGAAAGAGTAAATGATATACCTCCAGAAGAGTGGAGTAAAATGACTGTCGCTCAACGCAGTTCCCATAATCAGAAATACAGTCAACAGGTATTTTGTGATAGAGAAATTCCTAGAGATGATCCATTTCTAATACAGACAGTTTTTGAATTAGGTGACAGAGCCAGCGGAGATCATGCAGAACTAAAAATTGTCGAAATACCAGAAGATGTTGATTGGATTATCGAAGAATATGATGGTAAAGAATGGGTAGCTGAAAAACATAGAACTTGGAGTTAACATGGCAACATTGAAAGAACAAGAACAGTTGATAGAAGTGCTCAAATTTACTCCTCGCACTTACAAGGTGAGACTTTGGGGATACGGCGGGGAATATGTAATGGGCACTGTAGATCGAGCAGTATATGACTACTTTAGACAGCGAAGACTCGATGTTCAAGAATATGCCTGGGACAGTTGTTATGCTGATGAAAATAATGTACCAGAAGAACTACGTCCATTTGAATCTGGTTGTTGGCATGACTGTGACAACATGGGACATAGTTGGGGAGTAGATCGAAACTCCGGGACCATTCAAATTGATGACGAGAATGGTAACACTGTCTACGAAAAGTCTCTAGAAGAGATTGTAGGTTGGGATGAAGAAAATCCTGAGCCAGAATGGTGTAGCGGTGATGAAGTATGGATTGATAGTCAATCAGCTGGGACTGTGGTATTCATTGGCACCAGCAGTGAAAAAGGTACGTTTTTTGAAGCAGATCTCGATTTAAAAACACCATTTGATCCTAGCAAACTCTGCCTACATTATGATGAAATTGACGGTAATGAAGTCATTACATCAGTTAGTTACGATGGTGAAGAACTGATGAACGACGGTGGTGATACTAACGGCAAGAGCTCAGAGTTTGGTTTCTACATTGCAGGTTCACAAAAAGACGGTAAGTGGGAAAAATATAGGAATATGGACGATATTGAATATGAATTGTCTGAATGGTTTCCTGCCAAAACTAATCCAGACAAACTGGGGAAATATAATGTCAAGACTAAAGACGGATACAATTATCAGGCAGTATGGAACGGTGAATTTTGGCACAATGATTGGAATGAAGAAAAAATCAAAATAAAAGAATGGCAAGGAATTGCTTACGATCCCGATACTCATATCTTTAAAAATGAAAGCATCGAAAAGTCCTGATCGTCATAGTTTTCAAAAAAATGGCTATGTAGAACGCTGTAAAGAAAAAGGCGAGGATCCGAATCCTAATTATTTGGACATGTTTGAACGCATACTTGAAGATCATGACAATAAGTTCAATGATCCAAAAAGCTGTGAAAATAACATGGAGTATGATCTTTTGACTACAGATTGGATTTTGGAAAAAGTTCGCAATAGCGAAGCATATGCTCAAAATTTATATGCAGCCATGTGTAACAATGATTTTCAAAAATTAGAATTACTCCCAATATTGAAAGAAGAAACTTGGAGCGCCAGTTGGAGATATGCTGGCGGTATTATAGCAGATATGCGACAAGAAGGTGATTACATTGATTGGTACTGTTCTGGCTCCGGAGGACTTAATCGGGAATATGACGGGGAAGAAACTAACGAGGAATGGCAAGCTAGAACTGGCTTCGTTCCAGAAGGATATATCACTGAAACTATCGAAAAAGACCTACAAACATTAGGTTGGGTGGTAGTTCCTGGTGGAGATTGGGAAAAGTTTCGGTAAAATCACTTCTTGACTTAGCCGTAATCTGAGTGTATAATATACATATATTGTTAATAAAAGGAGCTGTCAATGCCGCGTGTCGCAACTAAAACTGTTAAGAAAACTCGTGTTACCAAATCTATGGTAGCAGAACATCGTGCTTCTTCGAAGCGTGACAACAGCCCACGCTGGGATGACTGTGATAAAATGACCGCTGACGAATTTAATATTCATTGGCGTCGTGCTATGGAATATTATCGTTTAGAATTTAGCAGTAAAGATCTCAAGCCTAAGGTCATTGATTGGATGAGTAAAGTAGGCTATGACAAAGACGATATCAAAGCATTCAAAAAGACCAAAGACCATCGTTGTAACAGCACAATGGGTGGCCTAGCAGCCTGCTTGCTACGTGGCATGCCAGAAGTTCGAAAAGATTTTAATGAAGGACGCAACAGTGCGGAATGGTTACGAAACGCTATCCAAAAAGCGATTAGTGAAGGCGGACTTGACATTGACGAAGAGCTTGTAGAAACTGAAAAGCAAAAAGTCAAAGTCGAAGTTTATGTGCCCAGCATACAAGATCGTCTGCGTGAAGCCGCAGGTAACATGACAGAAGAACTAGATGTTGCTATTGACGACTGGATTAAGAACCCTGATGACTTTGACCCTAAAGCATTCAAGGTAGCAAGTCTGCTAAGAGGCAAAGGAGTAAAACCTGCACATGCTCGAATGATCAAAGGTTTTTACACTTTCGGTCAAAATGAACTTGTAGAACTTGCCAGCGGCCAAGCTGATGATCAGCTACGTGAGGCCTACAGTCATGTGGCACGTAAAAACATTCGAAAGCTGATGGAGTTTTATCAAGCTATCATGGATGCCTGTGACCAAATTGGTGCTGAAGCTAAGTTGAACAAGAAGCCACGTGCCAAAAAAGTCAAGCCTGCTGAACAGGTAGTTGCCAAACTTAAATTCTGTAAAACAGATGATAGTCTCGGTATTGTTTCAGTGCCGCCTGCACAGATAATTGGTGCCCAAGCTATGTATGTTTACAACACAAAAACTCGTAAGTTCGGTCAATATATTGCATTGAACAGCGAAGGTTTTGGTGTCAAAGGCACAACTGTTACAAACTTCACTGACAAGAGTGTTCAGAAGACTCTCCGTAAGCCTGCAGAACAAGTTAAGGCTTTCAAAGATATGAACACACAAAAACGTTGTCAAACTTGGTTTGAGAAAGAAGTCAAGACCACAGAAATCAAACTCAACGGACGCTTCAATGAAGATGTTGTAATTTTGAAAGTATTCAAATGAGTAAGAGTAAACACAAACCCTATCAATGGATTGACGGAGAAACTGCTGATAGGATCACAGCACTCAATTTAAAAGACTATCGTTCTTATCTTAAAAAAGAATTGAAAGAATATAAAAAGGGTGGATGGCTACATCCAGATGATGTAGCTGGCAACATACGTAGGATTGAAGCACTGGATTTGATCATTAAAGATTTTGTTGAGGTTCCAGATGACTCTACCAGATGAAAGATATCGTGCTGTAAAAATGGCAGAACAATTACTGAAGGATCTTTGTGATCCTTCAGTAACTCCCAGGGTGCCTAAAATTATTCGTCAACGTGCTAGTGGATGTTTGAGACATTATCCTGGATCTTGGGATATGCAAAGGGCCGCCGCTGGTGCTCCAGATGTATTCCAAGAACGTATGGAAGATTTACATAAATTTTTATTAAAGGGTAAGGAAATAAAAAATGGAAAAAATTAAAGGATGGCTTTGGTCTAATAGATCAAAAATTGGTTATACTATTGGTGCATTGAATTTACTGTCAGGAATCAGCTATGCTGTAAATGGTGATTATGGTCTAGCAGTTCTTTGGTTAGTTATTGGCAGTTTCATTATATATGATGTAAAAACTTACAAATAAACATATAATTGAAATCTAAAATTAAAAAAGTCGAAGAAGATGTGCCCATGACCACTTACGTTTGTGTGGGTTGTGGACGCAAACACTTTGATATGAACTTGTATTTTTACGATAAACCCAGTACTAAATGTATTTGGTGCGCTAAATTTCCTAAACAGAAAGAACGCAGATGAACGAACTAATACAAACTCTTGCTGAACAAGCTAAAAACAATGTTCCTGCAGGTTTAGATACTACAAAGTGGATCGAGACATATAACGAAAAATTTGCCGAGTTGATTGTGAAAGAATGTTACGAACATTGCAAAGGTGAGATGCTCGACAAAGAAGTTGCTGATACATATGAACTGACATATAATGATGGTGTGATGGACTGTGCTATTGGTTTACTACAACATTTCGGAGTTGGAGAATGAACAAAAGAATCAAAGAGTTTGAAAAGCAATGCTGGAGCCATTATATTGATGGTGTTTTGATAGACGGACATCTACATTTCGACGTGGACAAGTTTGCCAAACTAATTATCGACGAGTGTGTGAATTGTTGTGGTTCACAGGCAGATATGCGCAATATTCGAAAACGATTTGGTCTACCTGTAGAAAGCAATGTAAAATATCCTAGTCCGGAAGCTCAAGGACATCATTCTCAGTACGGACGCAAATATAACATTCCAGAAAATTAATATGGATATATTGTATTTTTTATTATTTCCTGCTATACTAGTTTTGATTGCTATTCTAACTTATAAAGGTTCAGCAAACAATTATAAAATAGTTCGAGTTACAAATACACTAGGCGAACAAAAGTATGAGGTGTATTTTCAATATGAACGTATTGATTGTTCTGGTTGCAATTGGCGTTTAGAAGAAACATTTGAAACTGAACTCCAAGCTGATGAATTTATTGCTAGGCAATCTAAAACGAGAGAAATAATTAAAGAAGGTAAATTAAAATGAAAATTGGTCTTAGTTATAGCCGATGTGTTCGAGACATTGTTGACGGAGTAATAGATATCAATGATGTATTGATCATCATTGCTCGTACAGATTTTGATCCACGAGATGACGATCAGTGGACGGGAATTTGGGAAGGATATCACATGCGCCAAGGCTGGAGTAATCCAGAATGGGCTAACTATCCTCCTGAAGATGAAGACAAGTTTCGAAATGTAAGTATTGAACTTTGGGAAACTGGTAAGCTACACCAACCACGTAAGTTTGGCGCACATCCTAGTCGGCGTCCAGAAATTTGGTTAGAAGCAGTTTTACCAAGCAGTGAACTAGACACCAATCCAAGTGCTAAAAAGGCCTGGGACAATTTTCAATTAGTTGCAGGTCTAACCAACGTTAACCTAGATAAGGAGTATAAATGAGCTTGGTTCCAATCGTAGTAGAAAAAAATAGTCAAGGTGAACGTGCCTATGATATCTATAGTCGTCTTTTAAAGGATCGTGTTATCTTTTTAAATGGCGAAGTAGAAGAAAATATGGCCAACGTAATCGTTGCACAGTTGTTGTTTTTGGAAAGTGAAAACAGCGATCAAGATATTCATATGTATATCAATAGTCCAGGCGGTCTCGTAACGGCTGGATTGGCCATTTATGATACCATGCAGTTTATCAAACCAGATGTAGCAACATACGTCATGGGTCAGGCATGCTCCATGGGCAGTTTTCTAGCACAAGCAGGTGCTGTTGGTAAAAGATATGTGCTTCCAGAAAGCCGTACTATGATTCATCGTGTGAGTTCAGGCACTCCCGCAACACGTGGATCTGTACATGTTCAAGAGCTTCAATTTGAAGATGCTAAAAGAACATTTGAAGAAAGTCAACGTATCAATAAACGTCTAACTGAATTATATGTCAAGCATAATACCAAAGGCAAAACATATGATGAAATGTTTGAAACAATGAAGTTTGATACTTTCCTCAGTGCTGAAGAAGCAGTTCAATGGGGATTGGCTGACAGGGTTATTGATAAGCGACCTTGATGTGCCAATAAATACAGGCGTATATCGTGAGAAATTATGCCTGCATTTAACAGCACAGACTTATTAAAAAATATAAGATTCGATCAACTTAAAATAGAAAAAGGTGAAATCTCCGGAGATCTAATTTCCGGAGGTACCATCTCTAATTTTTCCAGCACTGGAATCAGAGATCGATCAACTACTACCACTCTGAAAATATCAGATGGTACGATAACTGTTGACAACATAAAAACCAAAAATATCCAAGGCGATATTCAATTAAATGGCTCGTTAACTGTAACAGGTGATTTGACTGCGGATAAACTGTATGTCACAGAAGTCATATCAAATTCCACATACGACAAAACTTTTCTAGAATTCCATCCGACGAAAGATACCAACAGTACTAATGGTAGTGGATTGTTGTGGAAGGGCGATGACCACACAAAGCTTTTTGTATTACGCAGTAACCCAAATAGATTCTTTTCATCCGAGTCCTTTGATCTAGCCAAAGACCGTGCTTACCATATCGATGGTTTAGAAGTTTTAACTAAAAATTCTTTAGGCACAGGAATTAGAAAAAGTAGTCTGCGTGAAGTGGGAACTTTAAATTCTTTAGATGTTGTAGGCGATGTAAATTTGTCAGAGTTTATATCAATTAGCAGTGACCAACAACGAATATCTATTAACTCAGAACAAAAAGTAGGAATACTAACTATCAGCGACACTTTTAGAGATGTGGTTATAAAAATAGATACAGAAGATGGTCGTGGAAAAATAGGAACATACAATAATAGAATACTAGATCTAATATCTGGCGATATCGCCATGGTCAGTATAGATCCAAAAGGAATCTTCAGTGTTGGTAGCGAATATAAATCAGACCTAACTTCTAGAGTTTGGGGCAAGTTAGGTGTCAATGTAAAAAATCCTGATGCAGATTTAGAAGTTCGAGGCAGTATAAGATTCAGTGGAAAGCTTTTCATGGTATATAATTCTCCTCCAGAAAAGGGTAACTATAAAAGAGGGGACATAGTTTGGAACGAAACTCCCTCACAAAATTCACCTATAGGGTGGGTCTGCACTGTTGGTGGTTCACCTGGAGTGTGGGCGCAATTTGGGATAATATCATGACAGGCAAAATTAAAACATTATTTGAAAAATTTGAATTATATGGACTACAGGCAAAAACTTGGAAATTTTATGGCATAATCACACCGGTTTTTTTTATTTTAGTTTTTATAAGCTTTCATCTTATGACAGAAAACAACATGAACATTATGATCGCTGGATGGGTGTTGTTTATTATAAGTTGTTTAGTTTGGTGGTTTTGGACTATTAGAATATTACAGTCATTGATGTCTGGAAATATCGAACTGTATAATATGATAAAATCTTTAGCTGAAGATATATATGAAGTGAAAAATGATGTTAAAGATATTTCAAAAATCAAAAAGAAAAATACTAGACAATCTAAATAAGTTATGTTAAAATAACATAATAGTGGACTTAGGCGTTCATCCCACTTTAAATATTCTGCATGCCATCAAACTTGCTACTTTTGAAAAGGAGAGAAGAGATGGCAAATTATCTATCAACAAAAACATACGGTAACGACAGAGGGCTGTCATGCTGTTTTAGACAATGGCGTAGTACACACAGTCATTGCTCACTGCTACACGGATACTCGATTGGTATCAAACTTGTGTTTGAAAGTCATACACTGGATGATCGCAATTGGGTTATGGACTTTGGAGGTCTCAAAGCGTTTAAAGAATGGTCGGAATGGATGTTTGACCATACTTTGGTAGTTGCGAAAGATGATCCCCATTTGGAAATGTTCAAAAAAATGGCGGAACTAGGACTACAAGATCAAGGTGGTGTTTGTGATCTTAGAATTGTCGAAGCTGTTGGCTGTGAAAAATTTTCAGAACTTGTGTATAAAGAAATGGATAAAATTCTTAAGACATATCAGAGAGGCGAAACTTATACATTGCCAAATGGTAAGACTTTTGAAGCAAGATATCCAGTGGGAAAATATGTTTATCTAAGATCAGCAGAAGTATTTGAACACACAGGAAACTCAGCAATATACGAAGGATGAATAGTTTTGAAAAAATTTGGGCTCGGGCAACTGGGCACCTAATGGGCAGTACTGACGAGGATCGGCCAGATGTGCCTATACTCACTGTCAAAGAGGCTCGAATAGCATTGTTCCTGAAAACTTTTTGGGTAGTTATTCACGTTGTTACCTGTCTTTTCATTATAGCTAATGTGATCAGACATTGGTAAAATCAAAGCTTGACTACAAAGGACATGAGTGTTATAATAACATTATGTCCTTTTTTATTGGCTATTATGATTAAACGTATAGGTTTTGCCTGCAAATGGATCGATCGTCCCGATCAAGTTGACGGGATCAGCCCCAAAGACGAGTGTAAGAAGTACAACACAGGAGGTACCACCGTCGCTTGGTTAAATAGACAGAGTAAACAAGTTGCTGAAGATAAGCTATGGGACCTTATGAAAGGGAATATCGAGTCAGTCCGAAAACTTGTGGAACGTGTTGGAGGATTAGAAAATGAACTTCGTATGGTACGCCTTAGCAGTGACATCTTGCCTGTTTATACTGAGCCTACTTGGTCTTACTTTTGGCGTGATGCTGGAGCTCGCAGGTATGCAGAGCAGGCATTTAGACAAGTCGGAGATTTGGCTAGAAAAAACAACGTTAGGTTGTCTTTTCATCCTGGTCAGTTCACCGTTCTTGCTAGTGATAATCCAGACATTGTTAAACGTAGTATAGAGGAGTTTGAATATCATGCAGATATGGTTAGATGGATGGGCTATGGCACATCGTTCCAGGACTTTAAAATCAATGTCCACATCGCGGGTAGAGCCGGTCCCGCCGGCATCAAAGCCGCACTTGGGCGTCTCTCACCAGAGGCGCGAAACTGTATTACTATCGAAAACGACGAAATCAGCTGGGGAATCGAAGCCAGTCTCGAACTGGCAGACGATCTCGCTTTGGTGTTAGACATACACCATCATTGGGTTAAAACTGGAGAATATATTGAAGCAAATGACGACCGTATTAAAAGGATTATTGATAGCTGGCGTGGTGTGCGCCCTGTTATACATTATAGTGTTTCACGGGAAGAGCATCTTACTGACCATGCCACAGACACCGTTCCCTCCCTTAATACGCTGATGGAAAGTGGACACAAAAAAGCCAAACTTCGCGCACACAGTGATTTTTATTGGAATACTGCTGTTAACGATTGGGCTTTGACACATTGGCAATGGTCGGATATCATGTGCGAAAGTAAAGCAAAAAATCTAGCATCTAAGGCTCTTTATGAGCATGCCAAAAGATAATAAACAATCAACTTAGCCAACAAAAAAGCACCCTAGGGTGCTTTTTCTACAAGGAGAACTGACCAATTACTTGGTCTTGGTTTCCCTTTTGGCCTTAACTGTGGTTTTGGGCTTGGCTGGAGCTTTTTTAGCAACAGTCTTAGTAGCCTTTTTCACTGTGGCTTTGGCTTTGGTAGCGGCAGCTTTCGTAGTTTTCTTTACAGTTTCTGCTGCCTTTTTAACTTCAGGAACAACGACTTCGACGGCCGCTTTGACATCAGCTACATCGACCTTACCGTCTTGGTTGACATCAAATTTCTTAGTTCCGCTGTTTATAAAAATAAATGCACCGATAACTACCAGTACAACAACTATTAATAGAATTTCCATGGTTATATAACCTCCTTGTGATATTAGTTATGCCTGGGACGGTGTCGATAAATAGAAATATGAAAGATCCCATATCAACATTTAAAAACATCATTGCAGAAGCTGAATCTAAAAGAGAACACTTAGATCAGAAAAAACTATCCATTTCATCGACAGATCTAGCTCCAATTATGAGCGAAGAAACTATGAAATATCATTATGGAAAATTAGCTAAAGGCTATGTTGAAAGATACAACAACAAAGAAGGCGACGACGATTTCAATTATGGCGGTGCAGTTCTGCATAATATCTTTTTCCCTCAATTAACTGTATCCAAAAACAACAATGCTCCTAAAGATAGGAGCAAAGAAATCATAGATAAAAAATGGGGAAGTTTTGAAAATTTTAAGGAAGAGTTTCTTAAAATTGCCATGGGTATACAGGGCAGTGGATGGATCTACATGGATTCAAAAGGTAACATTAAAACCATTGAAAATCATTCTTATAAAAAATCTATGGATATTATTTTATTGATAGATTGGTGGGAGCATGCCTGGGCACTGGATTATCAGCATGACAAATCCAAATACTTAAAAAATATTTGGAAACTAATTGATTGGAAATTGATCAACGAAAGATTAAGTTGACATTGTAGTCTTAGATGTTATAATAAGATGTATTACTATTAAGTAAAATAATTATAAGGGTTCAATAGTAAGATGCTATCAATATCAAATTTGTCAGTTCAGATCGATGACTTTTTACTAATAGAAGATATCAATTTAGAAGTTGGCGTAGGCGAAATTCACGCTATAGTTGGTGATTACGATTCAGGAAAAAGCACATTAGGACATGTTCTTTTTAAGCGACCTGATTTAGAAATTGTCAGTGGTAGAATTAATTTCAAAAGAAAATCTTTAAAAAATCTACAACCCGAAGATTGCAGTCGTTTAGGAATGTTTTTAAGTTTCCAAGATCCACCGGTTATCAATGGATTGACTAACGTTTCCTTTATTGATGCGATGTTTAAAGAAAGAAATTTAGACACCAGCTTAATTGAAGAAAATTACAAAGAATTTGCAAAGACTTTTGATCTTGGAAAAGAATGGCTTAAAAAAGAGCTGAATTCATCAACTAGTATAGTAGAAAGAAAAAAGAATGAAATAGCTCAGATGTTATTTTTAAATCCTTCTCTTGTTGTTTTAGATACTTTAGAAGAAGATCTCGATCAAAATACCATAGATGAATTATCTGAAACAATTAAAGAATTTTTATCTAGAAAAGGCAAAGCAGCCATTATAATTTCTAGAGATATGGATCTGCTAGAAAGAATCACACCCACTCATGTTCATTTAATGAAACAGGGAAAAATTGTAAAATCTGGTGACAAAAAGATTGTTAAAAGGATTATGAAGAATGGCTATTGAAAGTTTTTTAAAAGTGGATAGCAAAGATCCTGATTGGGTTCATAGTCCCGATCAATATTTTGGAAAACAATTTAAAATCATTGATGCAAATTGTTTATCGATCAATGAAGGCACAGATGACTCTATGGTATTAAGATTAAATCCTACGGAGTCAGAACTGCTGTGTAAAAATCTCCAAATAGTAGGCAAACAAGATAGTAACTTATCTTTATACATCATTTGTGATGGGGAAGAATCTACACAACAGGTATTTTTATATAATGTTACTGCTGAGCCAGGCTCCATGCTAAACATTGGTATATTTGCTAAAAATGGACTTTTAAACAAACATATCATTGAATGTGATCTGTATGAAAATTCTTCTGTGAACATCATAGGAATAATTGAAAATAGTGAAGGCGGAAGTTCAGAATTAATTACAAAAATAACTCAACTGGGAAATTACAGTGAAAGCAATCAGATAGTTAATTGTGTATCTGGAAAAGACAGCAGAACTGTTTTTCAAGGTTCAGTTAGAATACCAGAAGAAGTTGAATATGGGCACTGCTATATTTCAAATACTAATTTAATAACTGATGAAAATGGTCAGTGTTTTGGAATTCCGCAAGCATATGTACAATCTAAAAAAACAGAAGTAGGTCAATCCAGTGAGACAAAAGAATTTGATTTAAATCAACTATGGTATCTTCAAAGTCGAGGAATTTCTTTAGAAGAAGCTAAAAAGATATTACTACAATCACATCAAGATTCAATTTTAAATATCATAAAAGATGACGAAATTAAAGATGAACTCAAAGAATTTTTTAGAGATCAATGATTATTTTGAAAATTCTAACGTTACATATTTTGATTCAGCTGAAAAAAATCTAATACCAACACATATAAAAAGTCAATATCTTTCACCTGATAAGGATATTAGTTGGGCAAGATCTATAATTAAAGATTTCATATCAGCAGAAAAAGCAAAAGAAATAGTTTTTACACATTGCAATAGTCACAGTTTTTCACTGATAGCTTCTGGTTTAAAAAAATTCTGGAGGCCCAACGATACAATTATAATTCCAGAAACTGAGTACTTCACAAATTATGAAGTTTGGAAAAAACTATCTGAAGAAACTGATTGCTTCTTTGAAACCATAAATGTCATCAGAGATGGAAGATTAGATCTTGGTCATTTGGAAGAAATATTAGAAAACAGTACAGGCAAAATACTTTTTAGTATGAGTCACGTTTCTAATAGCACTGGGCACGTACAACCAGTTAGAGACTTATTTTCTTTAATAAAACAATACGATGGTCTCACTGTTTTAGATGCAACTTTCAGTATTAATCATGAACAAATAAATGTCTGCGAAGACCTCATAGATTTTCTCGTTTTTAATAGTTCTAACTGTTATAACTATCCAGGAATCAGTGTTCTTTACGCTAAACAAAAACTTTTAGAAAAAATAGATCCATTATTTGTAGAAACAATTGACAAACTATCATACCCAGAAAAATTAGAAACAAAGCAATTAAATCTAAATGGTATTGTGTCTCTTGCAAAATCTTTAGACTGGATACAGGGTTTAGGGTTAGATAACGTCAAATCCAAATATCTTTTAACTAACGCCAGCATACAAATGATCTTTCAAGAATTAGATTTTATAGAAGTTTTTCATCCTAATTTTTACAAAGGCGGAATAATAACATTCAATATCAAGGGAAAAAATTGCTTAGACGTGCAGGATTTTCTAAGATCAGAAAATATTGAAGTTTCTGCAGGACTGTTTGACAGCAAGGTTTTACTAGAAGAAAAATACATAAATGGTCTGTTAAGAGTAAGTTGGGCATTAAATAATACCAAAGATGATGTTCTTATCTTGAAAGATTCTCTAAAAAAGCTCGATAAATAATTGTGAGGAGAAATCATGGCATACAGCGAAAAAGTTATTGATCATTACGAAAATCCCAGAAATGTGGGGAGCTTTGATAAGAATGACATCTCTGTAGGCACAGGAATGGTAGGTGCTCCTGCCTGCGGTGATGTGATGAAACTACAGATCAAAGTCAATGAAGAAGGGATTATCACAGATGCGAAGTTTAAAACTTATGGCTGTGGTTCGGCGATCGCGTCGAGTTCACTGGCAACAGAATGGCTCAAAGGTCGCAGTCTCAATGAAGCAGGACAAATTAAAAACAGCGACATCGCAGAAGAATTGGCTCTTCCGCCCGTTAAGATTCATTGCTCAATTCTTGCAGAAGACGCTATCAAGGCAGCGATAGCAGACTATAAAACCAAACATGATATCGTTAACTGATCTAGCGGCTAATAAAATAAAAAGACAACTAGAAAATCGTGGAAAAGGCTTGGGTATCCGTATAGGTATAAAAACTACTGGATGCAGTGGTTACGCCTATTCTTTAGAATATGTGGACACTCCTTCAACAGATGATATGAGCTTTGTCAGTCATGGAATACATATTTTTGTAGATCCAAAGAGTCTTGTTTTTGTAGACGGGCTAGTGATGGATTGGAAACGTAATGGTCTAAATGAAGGTTTTGACTTTGTTAATCCCAACGAGCGAGATCGTTGTGGATGCGGAGAAAGTTTTAGAGTTTAATACTTACCCACCGGCCAGTCTAAACTAGCTGGCATATCCCAAATTTTCCTCTTCTCAACGCCCTTTCTTTGGGCGAATCTTTTTTGATCGCAGTTCTCACAGATGTGAAAATAGTTATTGCTAACTCTTTTTGGCGACATTTTAGATTTTTCTCTAGAAAATTCAAGATCACAACTGTCGCATCTAAAAACTAAGACAGTTTTTTCTCTTTTATATCTATGAACTCTGCCATTTTTACTGGTTCTTTCATGATAAGAAATTTCTTTAAAATTCTTTAGATACATGCAGTTATTTACATTAAGGTTATAAAAATTCAAGGTAAATACATTTAGAAAAAATCATTTCCACTTATTCGGAGTTCAAGATGGCAAGAAAAGATATTAACATTGGTCTTACTGGCAACGATGGTACAGGCGACAGTATTCGTGATGCTTTTGCAAAAGTAAACGATAACTTCAGAGAAATTTACGCTAGTCAGGGCTTAGAAGAAGGGTTAAGTTTTGAAAATCTCGTAGATGTAGTTAAACCTTTAAGACCTAACGGGGTATTATCACTTAATCCTCTAGGAACTAACGTAATCAGTAAAGAATTAGTTGGTGGCGACAATATTTCCGTAGACACAGCTACTAATTCTTCTAAAATCATATTAAGCTTAGTAGGAATAAGTGTTAGTCAAGATCCAACACCAACATTGTCTAATAACTTAAATGCCAGTGGTTTTAGATTATCCACAGTGGGTGATCCATTTGAAGATCAAGATGCTGCCACTAGAAAATGGGTATATCAAAACTTCTTAAACAGAGACAATGAAGATCTATTAGGTACTGTAAACAATCCTACAGGAAGCACCATGAGGAAAAATTTCAGGATAGTTCCTAGTCCTGATAATGGTAATCCTAACGCAGGTGAACAATTTATTAGCTTAAAGGCCGCGGACGGGGTCACTAACAAACAGAATGTTTTCCTAAAATTTCAAGGAGTAGATCCCGCTCATGCTGTTAGAAAAGAATATGCTGATAGTAAATTAAGTCTAGAAGGAACTAATGCTAAAGATCCTGCCACTGGATTGACCAACAGAGGATTTGGTGTCATGACTGGACCTTTGATCTTAAATGACCACCCCGAACCCTACGATGGAATATTACGTGCCCCTGATAGTTCAGGAACACTTTTTGTACAGAATGATTACAGAGCTGCTACCAAGGGATATGTAGACAGTAAGAGCTATAGCAGTCCAACCAACATTTATGTCAGTACGATTGGTAATGATGACATGTGGGATTTTGAAAATGACAGACCAAATCCTGCATATGGTTATCCTGAAGAAGAAGTTGGAAGAAGTTGGAGCAAGGCCTTTAAGTCAGTAAGACAGGCTATGCGATTCGCTAAAAAATATATTGATCGTATTACACTGCAAACAACACCTTATCAAGTAAGTCCGGCAGCAATAACTAAATTCATTCCACCTTTTACTAACCCAATCGAATATCCTAGAACGAGAGTTCTTGTTAGCGTTCAAAACCATGGATATGTCGACGGTGATTACGTCAAAGTTTCTGGAGCTATACTAGGTACTATTGACACTAGAAATTTAAATGGAATTTTTAGAGTTAATAGAGTCAACGCCAACCAATTTGAATTAAATTTAAAATCTATAGTTAATTGGGAGTTTCCTCAAGTGGCTCCTGGTGGTACCATTACCATAGAACTTGCTAATAAGAAAGATGGTCCTTACAGTTTATTGACTAGAGTAGATTTGGGGTTCAGGGGATTCTTTATTCCAAAACCAGAAATTACTGTGATGATAGAATCTGGTGTATATGAAGAACAGTTTCCGATTGTTGTACCACCTAACGTGGCAATTAAAGGCGATGAATTTAGAAGAACACTAATCAAACCAGCGCCAGGGCCTGCTCCAGTTGAAAATCAAAATTTAAAATTTGTCAGAGGTGATAGAAGTTTAGGTACTGACTTCTGGTATAATAATCACTATTATCGTCAATTATGTAGATCAGTTGGAAATGCCATTATTGGCGGTGTATCGGTTGCTAGAAATACTGTTGGAAGTTTAACTTTAGAAGTTAGAAATGCCGCATATCCTCCTAAGCCAGGTATGAGATTTATTGTAGGATCCACCGGTGGGCAACCGAACGTATACAGAGTAGGTCCTATTAGAACTATTGCATATAAAGAAGAAGATCCCGATAACAATGTTGCCCCAGGCACATATACTATGGCAATAGTCGATGATAATGGCGATCCAAAACCTTTGGCACAAACTATACCAGATGGTACTACTATAGAATTCTTGCTAGATAATGAGCACTGTGACATGTTCTTGGTCAGTGATGCGTTCCAAGGAAGAAACATTAGTTTCGTAGGAGGAAAGGGATTTGTAATGGCGTTTGATCCTAACGGTCAAATTCTAACTAGAAGTCCTTATGCACAGGTTTGTAGCACATTTGCTGGTGAAGGCGGTGGTGGTCAATTAATTGATGGTATGGCCGGTAACCAAGTTTGCTTTGTTCAAGATACTAGCTTCACAGATCCTTTTACTGGAACACAGGGTGCCAATGGTACTAAAATGACAGTAACAGGATTAGTAAGAAGACCAGAAATTCCTAACACATTCTACATCGCTAAAAAGAAATATGTTATTATCGATACCACAGAGCCAGACGCAGATGGAAAAGCAACACTAACATTGAGTTCTGATACCCCTATTGAAATTGATGACACTTTCTTACCTGCTGGATTTATTCCTAATGGCACGCAGATAATGATAGAAACTGCTGGTAACAGAAGTATGCTATCAAACGACTTTACCATGATCAATGATTTAGGTTATGGTATTCTAGTTGAAAATAACGGTGTTTGTGAAGCAGTTGCACAATTTACATACTACTGTAGAGTAGGATATTTGGCTAGAAGCGGTGGTCAAATTCGTTCTGTATCTGGTTCCAGCTGTTATGGTTTAATTGGACTTCAGTCTGAAGGCAGTGATCCAAACGAAGCTATACAAATTGGAAGAATCAAAAATCCACTAGTCAATCTAGTAACTCCTTATATTGATGATATATCAAGCGATGGAAATTTAGGAGCTGTTGCATTTATTATTGGTGGTGTAGATAGTAAACCTTTAAGAAATTCAACGTTCAAACTTAACAAATACGAAGTAGATATCAAAGATATAAGAAGAGCTAGACTTAGCGGCGGGGCTCCAACTTCCGGACCTCTGACTGTTTCTACATATTATCGACATCCATTTAAAGATGGTGACAGTGTACAGATGGTGACTATTAGAGGCCTTCAAAGACCTCCTGTGACTCCAGGTGGTCAACCTTTAGACAGTGATGTCAACGGTAAAGTTTACACAGTAACCATATTAGATGAATATAGATTTACATTAGATGATTCAGAAAGCCTTGATTACATCAATGATTTGGGAGAGTACGATTATCCTAATGCCCCTAAAGCAGTTTCTAATCTAGTAGAAAACGCCCAAGAAGTTATCTATACAGTAAAGGGCGACCCAAGTGCTCAAAATATTCTAGGTAAAGTAAGATTTGACGGAGTATCGGGTGAAAATACCGCCAATCAAAATATATTGAAAGTATTTGCTTTGGCTCGTCCAGCAGTAGTTGGTATGAAATTTAGATTGTCTGCCACAAATCCTGCTGTCAATGAAAGCTCACAAGTTTATAAGGTGATCGATGTTGATCCAAAAATTATCACGTTCAAAGCTGCTCCTAGAGCTATAGATCCTTTGGGTGTTAACGATAATAAAATAGGCGCAACATCACTTTATATCTCTAATGTAACTGCTGGTTGGGAACCTGAAGTAGGTTGGAGTTTCCAATTAATTGATACTAATTTAGGAGTTAATCAAGATTACACTAGATATACCGTTATAGATGAACCAACTTATGATGCTGTAGAAGATAGATGGATACTGCCAATAGATATACCGTTAACAGTTAACATGGTAAATCAGATCGCTACTGCGCAAGTCTGTAGAGTAGACGGATATTGGGATTTGACTTTAGACAGAAATCTAGAAACCAGCGTACCAAATTTAACAAATCCAGTATCATTTGTATTCTTTGATTCATACTGGAGAGTGAATATAGACCCTGCTCTAGCAAATGCGCTACCAACTGAATTAGATGAATACAACAAGCCACAGGCTAAGAGATTTAATTTATTCCAAAATAAAACGATTTCTGTTGCACAGGTATTGAACAGACCTGCGATTGTAAATTCCTCTGCATTAAGATTCTCTGCGACTAATTTTGATCCTACAATATATCGTATTTTAGGTAAGACATCTGATGGCGGTATTACTAAAGATGTATATCAATTGTCTGAGACTGCAACTCCTTTACAAGGATTTAATGTCAGTGCCACACAAAAACTTGAAGATAATAAGGCATTTATACAAAAAGAAACTATATCCTATCTTTCAACAATATATCCAAACTTCTTATATGATCAAGATATATGTTCCAGAGATGTAGGATACATTTTAGATGCTGTAATTTACGACTTGACTTACGGTGGTAACGTTCGTAGCCGTGCGGCAGGCATAGCATACTTCCAACAGGGAAATCCCAGCGCCGCATTGGTATTGTCTCAACAATTAGAAGAAACTGTTGATGCTATTGATTTTGCTACTACGGCTGCACAAACAGCAATTAATCAGTATACTGGTTCTACTGGAACGCAAGTAGCGTTGCCTTATAGAGGAAGTAATCTAAACGGTGTTAATCAACTTACTTCCAACAAAGACTTTATTATTGAAGACACTATTGCATTCTTGAATAATACATATCCAGGATTTAGTTTTAACCAAACTACTTGTAGAAGAGATTTAGGTTTAATTATTGAAGCTGTAAAATATGATTTAGAATATGACAGCAACGTTCAAACTAGAACTGCTGCCTTAAGATATTATGAAGGCAGCGTCAGTGCTAACCTTGTTTTAGAACAACAGAAAATTGAAACTATAGCGGCAATTAATCATGCAAAAAATATTGCTAAACAAGTAGTGTTAGAACTTACTGTAACTAAACAAGTAGGAAATGCATTAAATCAAAATACTGCTGGGTCACCTGGAGTATCTGGTGTTGATGATGCTAGGATTGAAACATTAATGACTATCATCACTAATGTTTTACAAAATGGTGTATCTGCCGCACCAACAAGAAACTTGGGTATTAGAAGAAGTTATCAAGACCCATCAGCTCCTGGTTATCAACCACAGGTTATAAACAATGCCTTAGTTGCAGGTGCTGGAGTTGGAACTAGAATTAAAGAATTAATGGATCAGATCATTAGAATTATTAGATTTGGTCCTGCTAATCCATCCGGTGCAGTACAATCAGTGACTGTTTCAAATGGAGGTACTGGTTATAGTAATGAAAATCCACCTGAGATAGTATTCAGTGCTCCGCAATTTGGTACTAACAGAGCCACAGGAACTGTAATTGTCGTTGATGGTTCAATCGATCAAGTCGTGATAACCAATGGTGGTTCTGGATATGTGGCTGTGCCAAGCATAACCATACAGGGCGGAAATGCTAGTGCTACTTTAGTTCCTTCTCTCAATGTGTTCCTACATATCACTGTTGAACCACAGATATTAGAAACTTTACAGTCTCTGAGATTCTCAGCAGATGCTACCAGTTTACAATATGGTGGCATAGTGGGTCGTGTTTCTGGTCCTGGTATTCCTTTTATCGGAGACGACAACGGTACTACTGAAGACACATTTATTAGAACAGTTACTCAGTTATTTGACGAGTTTGGAAACTCTACAGGTTACGATGTAAAAATCAGTGCCATCATAACAGAAACTATTCCGGCTGGAACAGAAATCAGCATTATTGGTCCGGGAAGTGACTTCTTGTTTGATATGAACACTGCTTTAGATCCTAGACACGTAGCTGGAGAAATCATTGGTATTACCACTACATTCTCCACAGTACGTGCTACAGGACACGATTTCTTACAAGTGGGTTCTGGAGGTTTTGATGATTCCAATTATCCAAATAACGTTTATGGTCAGCCGAACAATACCCCAACTTCCAGTGCTATTGTAAGAGAAGTTGGAACTGGTCGTGTGTTCCACGTTTCGACAGATCAAGACGGTAACTTTAGAGTTGGAAGTTTCTTCAACGTTAATCAAGGTGACGGATCTGTTAACATCGCTGCTAAAATTGGTCTAAGTGCTGTTAGCTCTTTGAGCTTCTTAGTTGGTGAAACAGTTAATCAATTCTCAGCAGACTCTAAGATGGATGACGACTCAGATGCGATTGTTCCCACACAAAAGGCTATTAAAACATATATCGATAATATTATCGAAGGAAGATTTACTATCGACAATACTGAAACTCCTCAGAGAGGTCTATTGAAATTAGACGGAACCAGTGTTATGGATGGAAACTTGAATTTGGGCTTTTATCCAATAGAAAATATTCTAAACAGTGTTGAAACTAGCGGATTTGGTGGAGTCAATAGAAAATATGTAGACAATGTTTTTGCTGGTGGTACTATAAATTATGACGGTTCATATGAAATAGAAACTACAGGCAAAAGAACTGATGTATTAGCATTCACAATGATTAATGATGTTACTACTGACGGGGGTGTATTTAGAAACAGAGGTGGTATCGATCTTAATCAAAATAAATTGATCAACGTCAAAGGACCAACACTGCCAAGTGATGCAGCCACAAAGTCATATGTTGACGAATCTATTGCCACTGGCGGAGTTAGAACTGGATGGAGCGGTTTTACATTAAACAACACTACTATCAGAAACAGAGTCAGTGCTGTTAATATGGTATCCAATGGTGGTGGGTATGTTACAGAACCTGGAGTTGTTATCGTATCAACTAGTGGTACAGGAGCTGTAGCTAGAGCAGTTTTACAAGCAGGTACTGGACCAAGGGGTGTTGCGTCTATTGTTTTAGACTCTAATGGAACCGGTTATACCAGTGTGCCAACTGTTATCATTGGAGGAAGTGTTAAAGAAGTAATTGTTGTTTTTGGTGGTCAAGGTTACGCTGGAACTCCTATTTTAACTTTCTCTGATCCGCAACTCACTGGCGGTGTTAGAGCTACTGGCTTTGCTATCATGGAAGGTGTCGGAGTCAATCAAAGAATTGAAAGTGTTGTTATTACCAATGCAGGATTGGGTTACACTGCACCTCCAACAATAACACAGACCTATGTTGGTGGTACTCCTAACGTTCCAGCTAACGTGTCATGCGTTTTAAAAGAAGGTTCAGGAGCGACTGCAACAGCAGTAATTTCTGCTATACAAAGAAACATAGATTTAAATGGAAATAAAGTAACTGGATCTGCAGACCCAACACAGCCTACAGATTTGGTCACTTGGAAATACTTAGATGAACAGAAATATATTGGACTACTAAACGACGTAGAAATTACTGGAACTCCACAGACTGGAGACTTTTTAGTATTCACTGGTGAAACACCTCCAGGAAGTTTAGGATCTATGGTAAATGTGTCACTGAGTTCTAATAGTGATATTGCAAGCTCTAGATCAGGTAATGTTCTAACACTGAGTTATCAGCCAGGAAGCATTACAAATGAAGATATCTCACCTGGTGCAGGTATCGCACAAACCAAATTAAGTTTGAATAGAGCAAACATTGTTGGAATTTCTACGACCCCTGCTGCCAGTGATTTTGGTGTTAGCTGTTTCTTAGATACACAATTTGTATCTACTAACGGATTCATGCAACTAAGAGCTGCCACAAGTAGAAATGATGGAGTATCACTAGATAGAATACAACACATTACCAATTATAGATTGTTAGGAAGATATGCATCAGCTGAATCAACTTCATCAAATGGTGGTGTTCAAGAATTAACTGCGGCTAATGTTCGTGAGCTATTGGGACTTTCAGCAAGTACTGTGTCTTCATTAATCAGTGATGACACGTTAGGCGGATTATTACCTGATGGTACTCCAAGTGGATTGGTTCCTAGAAGTAACGGTCAAGCATCGCTAGGTGCTTTACTAAAACGTGGCGGAGTCATGCAAGGCAGAATATCTTTCAGTTCTGGTTTGCCAGCAGGCGATGCTAACATCA
>JACCDW010719339.1_pt1 | contig 24854 bp, 20 predicted proteins | sample 7449781 | NCBI WGS metagenome assembly JACCDW01 (sample SAMN15323449, study PRJNA562643) | freshwater metagenome | isolation source: river surface water | place: USA:Blue River Watershed | collected 2017-08-18
AATATCAGTCCAAGAATTTCCTGCATCGGCTGACTTCTTAAACCATTTTATTTTTCCGGTATTGGGTGGCGAATCGCCAAACGTAGAAACCGCATATATTACTTGCGAACTCCCTGACGTTGAGGGAGCTAAGGCCAGTTCGGTTCTTGCTCCAGTATTATCAGGCGTAATGTTTGTCCAAGTAGCCCCTTCGTCAGTTGATTTATAGATACCGCTTCCCGAAGATGTTATTTTGCCAAAGGTCGCAAAAATGGTTTGGTCAGAAGCTATTTCTAAATCAGCCGCAAAGGTTGAGCCAGTGCTTGGCAACAAAACTTGTTGCCAAGTGATACCATTATCAGTTGAACGATAAACACCATTTTGAGTTGCTGCAAAAACTTTACCGTTGGTATTTACTGCTATATCTTGTACAAAATAGAAATCGGTATTTGAAGCCGTTGATGCGAGTTGTTGCCAAGTTGTGCCATTATTGGCCGAATACCAAATGCCTGCACCACGTACGGAATCAATATTTTGCCAACCCTCGCCCGTGCCTACATACATTTTTTGTGGCGAACTTGGGTCGAAAGTAATGCAAGAAACTGCCAAATTCGCCCAGAAATCATCAATTTTCACCCATTGTTGATTGGCATCCGTGAAATCATTGTTATACCAAAGTCCGCCAGCTACTCCCCCAGCCCAAACTCTTTTATGGGTTAGGTCATTGGGGTCGAGAGCCAATGCTCGTGTACGCCCGCCCGCATCCGATGGGCCCATTTCGTACCAATTCATTGCAGCATTTAAACGTCCTTTCTGGATTTTATCTTGTAGATTTTTTCGGGCGGAAACCAATCGCTCAAGCGGCACTACTCCTGTTTCGGGGTCTTGCACTATTTCAGCTTCAAACTTTGCTCGTTCATAAGGATTTTCATGAAACTCTCTCTTTTTTTCTTGCCCCCAAACATTGATAAATGAGAGCAAAACCACAGCGATGATGTAAGATTTGTGCATAAAAAATGCTCATTAAGTGAAGTACTAAAGTCGTAACTTTTCACCTGATGAGCAAATTTATTTATTTTCTGGTAGTTTGTCTTTTTAAGCGAAAGGCGACTCCTCTTCTTGTAAGTATTGACCGATATTAAAGTTGATACCATCGGTGATTTCGACTTCCTTGTGCCAATTCATTATCTGCCAGTTTTCGTCTTTGGTGGCAATCATTATTTTCTTACTTTCAGAGAGTATCCAAATTACTTTTTCTACGCCAAAAGCTAAAAGTTTATCAGTTTTTAAATTAATATAGGCTTCAGGGAATTCAAAATCTTCAATATCAGCATCAATATCTACTTCGATTTGGATTTTTGGTGGAACGCTCGCATAATGTTTATCCGCCGCTCTTACAGGCAACTTTGATGTTTCAAAGATTGCTATATCTGCCGATAAATTGATTTTATCGGCTAAATGTAGGCCTTGTTCATTTGTCAGCACACGATATCTCTTTTCATTAAGATTTCTAAATAATATTCTCAGAATATACTCAATAATTGTATTTTGCAGTGTACTTGCTCCCATGATTTCACTGATTTTTTTTGTTCCACCTAATACTTCCCTGTAACCTTTATAATAGATAGGTTTTCCATCAATGACTTCGTAAATCAATGAAGCTGGAATTTTCTTTGCTGATATTTTTGGGAGTTTTTTCTGTGAATTTCTGACCGCTACCATACTATCTCATATTTAATTCTGTAAATTTAAGAGAAATCACCTCTTTATTTTCAAAAAAACCTTAAAATTCTTCTTGCAGAATTGCTTTCTTTGTAGCTCATTGACCAAAAAACCCTATGAAAAATAAAAACGCTATTATTGGAGCAGCATTTCTGATGGCTACTTCGGCCATCGGTCCAGGCTTTCTGACTCAAACTACGGTTTTTACGCAGCAACTTTCTGCCAGTTTTGGCTTTGTTATTTTACTTTCTATTTTATTGGATATTGGAACCCAACTCAATATTTGGCGAGTAGTTTCGGTGAGCCGAAAACCTGCTCAAGAGTTAGCCAACGAGCTTTTCTTTGGTATGGGCTATTTACTGGCGTTTTTGATTGTAGTGGGAGGTTTGGCGTTTAATATCGGCAATGTAGCAGGTGCTGGCTTAGGCTTCGAGGTGCTTTTTGGGATTGATGTGAAAATCGGGGCAGTTATTAGTGCAATCATCGCTATTGGTATTTTTCTCTCAAAAGATGCAGGGAAAGTCATGGATAGTTTCACCAAAATTTTGGGATTCGTCATGATTTTATTGATTCTCTACGTGGTTTTTGTATCAAACCCTCCGATTTTTGAGGCAGTTCAACGCACATTCGTTCCACAAAAATTCGATGCTTTGGCTACCGTTACACTCGTAGGTGGTACTGTTGGAGGTTATATTACATTTTCGGGAGTACATCGCTTAATGGACGCTGGCATTAACGGCGAAGAAAATCTTCCAGAAATTAATCGCAGTGCTACTACTGGCATTTTGGTTACTGCCGTGGTGCGGTATTTACTCTTTTTGGCTTCGTTGGGCGTGGTGGTTGCTGGTTTTACATTGAGTAAAGATAATCCTCCTGCTTCGGTCTTTCAGAGTGCCTCTGGCGAAATCGGGTATAAAATTTTCGGAGTAGTTATTTGGTGTGCAGCCATTACATCGGTGGTTGGGGCGGCTTATACTTCCGTTTCTTTCTTACGTACGTTTCACCCAAACTTCGAGAAATATAATCGACAAATCATTATTGGTTTCATTGTTTTCTCTACCATTATCTTTGTTTTGGTCGGAAAACCCGTAAAAACACTCGTTTTCGTAGGAATGCTCAATGGTTTTGTCCTGCCGATTGCTCTGGCTATTATGCTCATAGCCAGTAGAAAATCTCGATTAATGGGCAACTACAAACACTCATTAGTCTTACAGATAATTGGTTGGTTAGTGGTGGCAATTATGTCAGCGATGGTGATTTATGGGCTTTTACCTCATTGATTTGAGTAGTACTATTCAGAATTGTTAAAGCACTGGCTATCAATACTACATTTTTAATAATGTATTGCCCTGTGAGCGTTAGCACCAATGTGTTTTGCCACGTATCTTTTGGTAAGAAAAGTAGTGGTAAGAATGTAGTAAACATCTGTAAAATAAACACCCCAAAAGCTATTTTTGTAAGGCTTGGTATCAGCCACAACACACCAATTACGCATTCAACAACGCCCAGGAAAACCAAAAAATGTTCGATTGGCATCAAAGAAGCGATAGTTGCTTGATGTAAATTAGTAACTAAGCCCTCGGCAGGAGAAATGTGAATAATTTTTAAGAAACCAAACCAAAAGAAGACCACAAAAAGAGCCACACGATTCCACCAAATAATGTTAGAAGAAATAGCGAGCGGACTTGATTGTTTATAATTACTTGCCATACGATTAAAGATTTTCGGGGCAAGTTATAGCGAGTTTCGGAGGCAATTTATGATTTTCATCACCTATTAAGCATTTTTCAGAATGCCTCACCGATGGTTGCATAAATATTCCCTTTGCTGTAAGGTGAAAGTGCGTAATCAAGACGTAGATTTAGATGATTTTTAGTGGCAATTCTCAACCCAGCTCCGTAAGTAAATTTGGGTTTGTTGAATCGTAAAAAACTATCTTCTTGGCTACCCAAAAATGCCATCGAACCAAAAGCTACTGCCCCCAAACGTTTCCAAATTTCTTGTCTGATTTCTTGCTGAATTATCAACGCATTTTTATCTCTGAAATAGCCTTCAAAAATCCCACGCATTCGAGACTGTCCACCCAAATAAGCCAGTTGATTGAATGGTACATCGCCGATATTAGCCGTAAACACATAATTACTGGCTAAAACGGTTTTATTTCCCAAACTATTATAATTAGCAATATCGGCCGAAATCTTCGTAAAATTTCGGTTTGCCCCAAATACTCGACCAGAAGGCACAATGAAGGCTTCGCCAAAAATACCTTTTCTTGGATAAAAAACTTGGTCACGGGTATCTCGCAAAATACTTATGCCTAAGCCCAAAGTCCGAGACTTCTTACTCCCATTTATTCTCCCCGAAGCCAATTCTCCACCCGCAACCGTTGACGTAACGTTATAGTTCTCAAAATTAAGTCTTAATCCTACATACGTAGTTGAATTGATAGCTCTCGATGCCAATAGCCTTACTCGCTCATAATCCGCATCATATTTTTCTTCGGCTACACGATTCTCACCAATACCCGAGTAGATATAATTATAGCGAAACCAGCCGTTTTCCGAAGAAAAATAGTATTTATTGTTATGGGTAAAAATTTTGAACGGAAAGAAAATTAGAATTTGTTTGTTTTGGGTATAAGTAGCTCCAAACGAAATCTGAGATGGTTTAGCTCCTGAGGAATCTCTCGAAAAGCCAAAAGTAGCTACACCGCCTATTCCTCCACCAAAACGAGTTTCGGGTAGTCTAAATACAACGGGCAGTGCGATAATGCTTTTATTTCTTAATCGTTTTTGTTGAGTAGAATCTTGTGCTGAAATAGTCTGAATAAAACTCGATAATATGAAAAACAAAAAATAATATTTCATGCTCGAAAGTAGAATGAACAATACTTCATTTACGATTAAAAGTTGAGTATAGATTTTACACTCTTTCAACAGAAAACGAATTGCAGTCCGATTTGTTTCGGCATTGGCTATTTTCTAATCTATATCGATATTTTCTTTGGCGTGGTTCCCACAAACTCTTTCAAATAAAAAGGCTCAAAATCGGCCACATTTTCAAACTGTTGTTGCTCAAAAGCACGGGTGGCTAACGCCCCAATACTTTTGGCCGAAGGAAAAATTGTTTGAGTCAAGAAAACCGCATTGGAGCTTCCTCCCAAAGTAGCTCGGCATTTCTCGGCACCATCGCCAAAGAAGATTATTTGATGATTTTCGAGTAAATCCGCAAACGATGTCTCATCAATGATTTTTGCTTGGGTTGGCTCTATTAATTCGAGCGTATTAGCCTCATAAACAGCACAATAAACTTCCATACGTCGAGCATCAAGCATCGGGCAAATGAGAATTGAAGATTGATAATTGATAATTGATAATTGATACGCCATTGCTTCCAAAGTATTGATGGCAATCAAAGGTTTTTCGAGCGTGAAACATAATCCTTTGGCCGTAGAAACACCAATTCGGAGTCCAGTATAAGACCCTGGGCCTTTTGCTACGGCTATGGCATCAATCTCATTTAATTTCAAACTGGCGGTTTTCACCACATGCTCTATGAGCGTAGTAAGCATTCCCGAAGAAGATTTTTCGTTATATAGTTCACTGACTGAGAGCAGCTTACCATCTTGATGAATGGCAGCCGAACAAGCCTTCGTAGAGGTTTCGATACTGAGAATAATGGGCATTAGCAAAAAATGTAGAATGTAGAATATAGAATGTAGAATGATTGCAAAGCTCATTCTACATTCCATCGCCCAAAATTACTCAATATTTTTAGTTCGCCTTAAGGGGTTAGGGGTTTTATTTACTCCTAATCGCAATTACGGGGTCGAGGCGGGCAGCTTGCCATGCAGGAATAATTCCAGAAATTACACCAATTAAACTTGCTATGATAATTCCAAAAACGATATTCCCCGAACTCAACACAATATCAAGCGACCCAAGTGGCAAGAAACTTAATAGATATACTAACAAGATTCCGAAGAAACCACCGATAAGGCATAAAAAGACCGATTCAAATAAAAATTGAAAGAGTATAAAGAAGTTTTTGGCTCCTAATGATTTTTGGATACCGATAATATTAGTACGCTCTTTTACGGATACAAACATGATATTGGCAATCCCGAAACCACCAATTAGCAATGAAAATAGACCAATAAAGAATCCACTCGTACGAATAGTTCCAAATAATTGGCCAAGGGCCGCTGCGGCTGCTTCAGGTCGATTGAGAGCAAAACTATCTTCTTGCGATGGGCGTAAGCCTCGTTTCGTACGCAAGAGCCCTGTTGTTTCGCCTTCTAACTCAAAAAGCCCTTCATCTTTATCAAAACCTTTCAGTACAATATCACCATAAGGCTCGCCCGAAGAAAATATTCGTTTGTGCGAAAGAAATGGAACAAATACCTTTTCATCAGGATTACCACCAAAATCGGCAATTTGCTTTCCTTTTCGCTCCTGTACGCCAATGACTGTAATATTTTGCCCTTTCATCTTGAAAATTTGCCCAATTGGGTCAGAATCTGGAAAAAGAGCATCAGCAATATCTGCACCCAAAATCCCTACGTTTCTACCTGATTCTACTTCTTGCGGAGCAAAATAACGACCATTAACAATCGGGACTTCAGTAATTTCAGTAAAATCGTATGTAATGCCTTGACACAACGCTTCAATGCTGTTATTTCCTTTCTTGCACGAAACCCCACCCGCAAAATCCATCATTGCTACGGCTTGGGCGTTTTCGAGATTATCTTTCAAATACCTAAACTCATCGTACTTAGGTTCTGGACGACGAAAATATTTCCACCATGGATAATCGCCTCCACCAAAAAACCACGGCCATTTCTGTACATAAATTACATTCGTACCAATCGAACTCAAACTTCCCTTAATATTCGATTCGAGTGAATCTACCATCGTATAAACGCCAATAATTGAGAAAATTCCGACCGTTACACCCAAAAGAGATAAAACCGTACGCAAAAGATTTTCTCGTAGGGCATTCATCGCAAAACGAAAACTCTCGAATATTAGTAGGAATACTTTCATATTTTCTCGCCCCGCAGGACAGTTTTTTTGAATTAATAATTTCACGAAAATAGGTCTGTGAAATTACTTTCGGAAATGAATTTCGTCAATCAGTAGTTTTTAGTAAATTAACGGCAAATTTCAAGGATATGTGGAACACCATGAAGCGAATCTGTGCGACGGCAGCCGACGTTTGGTCAACTCCAGATTCGTTCGTGAAATTTGTCATACATTTAAAACAGCGAACAGATGTTCGCCCCACAAAAAATCAGCAAACATGAAGAAAAATCTTTCCCTACTTACACTTATTTTAGTTGTTTTTGCATTTTCCTGCAAAAACAGACCCACACAGACCACTGATGGGACATCGAGCAAATCGAAAGACTTATTTGTGCTTTTTGAAGAAGACCCCAACCAAAAAGCATTTTTCTCCGACCGCAAAGGCGTAATCGGTCAAAACGGGATGGTGGCATCTGCCCACCCCGAAGCTTCGAAAGTAGGAGTAGAAATCATGAAAATGGGCGGAAATGCCATTGATGCAGCCGTTGCTACGCATTTTGCTCTCGCAGTGGTGTTTCCGTTTGCAGGCAACTTAGGCGGTGGTGGCTTTGCCGTTATCCGTGATAAAAATGGCAAAGCTTATACGCTTGATTTTAGAGAAAAAGCACCACTCAAAGCCAGTCGAGATATGTATCTCGATGCTAAAGGCGATGTAATTCAAGGTTTAAGTTTACTTGGACACTTGGCAAGTGGCGTGCCTGGAGCGGTTGATGGAATGGTAGAAATACACAAAAAATTTGGAAAGTTATCTTGGGATAAAGTTGTGCAACCAGCTATTGACTTAGCAGAAAAAGGCGTAATCCTGACCGACCGTGAGGCATTGGGCTTGAACAATAACAAACAAACTTTCAAGAAAGTAAACGGAGAAAACACACCTTACTTCATGAACCCCGAAAACCGTGATTGGGTAAAAGGCGATTTATTAATTCAGAAAGACTTAGGCAAAACGCTTCGTATTATTCAACAAAAAGGGCGTAACGGTTTTTATGAAGGCGAAGTAGCCGATTTATTGGTCAATGAAATGAAAAAGGGTGGCGGAATTATCTCGCACGAAGACCTCAAAAAATATCATTCAGCTTGGCGTGAGCCAATCGTGGCTGACTATAAAAATTACAAAATCATCACGATGCCACCGTCTTCGAGTGGCGGAGTCGCTTTAGTGCAGTTATTAAGAAGTGTTGAGCAATATCCGCTCCGTAAATGGGGATTTAACTCTGACTCAACCGTACAAGTAATGATTGAAGCCGAACGCCGTGTGTATGCCGACCGTGCTAAATGGATGGGCGATATGGATTTCGTGAAAGTGCCGATGAAAGAATTAATGAGTCGTGAATACTTGAAAAAACGTTGGTCGGATTTCAATTTTGCGAAAGCAACTGATAGTAAGTCGATTGATGGCGGTACGATTCCAGGTTATGAATCAAATGAAACAACGCACTACTCGGTAGTTGATAAAGACGGAAATGCAGTTTCGATTACCACTACGCTCAACGGTGGCTACGGTAGCAAAGTGGTTGTTTCGGGAGGTGGTTTTTTGATGAATAACGAAATGGATGATTTTAGTATTAAAGCGGGTGTGCCGAATATGTTTGGCTTGTTGGGAAATAAAGCCAACGAAATTCAGCCCGAAAAACGAATGCTTTCGTCAATGACACCAACGATTGTAGAAAAAGATGGAAAGTTTTTTATGGCCGTAGGAACACCAGGTGGCTCAACAATCATTACATCGGTTTATCAAACCATTTTGAATGTAATCGAACACGGAATGACCATGCAGCAAGCCGTAAACGCTCTCAAATTCCATCATCAATGGTTGCCTGACCGTACGGTTTATGAGGCAAATGCTTTCAGCGAAAAAACTTTAAACGCTTTAAAATCAAGAGGATACATCATTGATGCCCAAAAGGGCACACTCGGAAGAATGGACTGCATCATGTTACGTCCAGATGGCACGCTCGAAGGTGCATCTGACCCTCGTGCTGATAATACAAGTGTGGGATACTGACAGTCAACAGTTTTCTGTCAACCATCCACAGAAAAAATGTAGTCTTTCTTTAGACTACATTTTTTTTATTTCCCGATTATACCTTTTGTGATTAGGTATGGGACTATTAACCAAAGTAAGCCCTTTATCAAAAAAAATAGAAAACCAGCCCACCCGAGCCGCTTAAACCATTGCTTAAATTTCGACTGTTCTTCCATAAAACATTTTACTGTTGACCATCAACTATTGACGATTGCGTGTTTGTATAATTCTTCAACAAAAACATCAGTCCAATAGTTGCAATCAACGAAAAACCTACGATTGTCATTGGCACATCGTCCATGCTTTCTAAATCAGTTTTCACGATTCCAATATTGTGCAAATACATAATCGTTACGGCCAATCCATTATTAAAAATATGGGCAAAAATCGGCAAACGAATATTGCCTGTCCACAAATAAAAATAGCCAAACAAAACGCCCAACATCATTCGGGGTAAAATACCGTAAAATTGAAAGTGAATAACCGCAAAAATGAAAGCTGATACCCAAATGGCAATGTGTGGGTTGCCCGTTCCGAGCAACAATTTTCGCATAATTAAGCCTCTAAAAATCAATTCCTCCCCTACTCCCGCAATTACAGCAATCACCAAAAATGCCAATAAAAACTGCCAAAACGAAGTAAAATCTGTAAAAAACTTAGTTGTTTCAGCCAATTTATCTTCCATTCCTTTCAATAATGCCTCTACACCTTTCATTGATTCAGGAAACGAAATACCTTGATTAATTTCTTGCAACCAACCATTAAAACCCATAAAAGCCATTTGAATCAAAACTACCATTCCAAAAACAGGTAAGGCAGGTACTTTATTAAAATCAAGGTCTTTCCAAGATTTTTTTTCAATATTTTTCCAGTAAAACCATGCCGTACCGACAAAGCCCATAAACGAACCCAAACCTTGTCCTAAAATCATTCCAAGCCAAGCATTGGGTAATTTAGAGAAGTCGCCGTCGCTATTCATAAAATCAGTCAGCGAAGCTCCAGCGGCCATCATCACCAAAATCTGAATCACGCTACCTAAAAACAAAAAACCTATCAGAAATAGGCCAATGATGATTAGAAGCGACGAAGCTGCGGGGTTTTCACGAGAATCGGTAAGTTTCATAAGTTTTTTCGTAATTTTGTGGTAAAAATATTCAGTATTTCCTACATTAACAATGTTTAGGCCGTTTTTGGCTTACCAAAAGGAATTATTAGCGTTTTTTTATAGTTAAGTTTTTGTAAAACAAGTTTCCAACTTGTTTGTTTTCTTGAGATAAGTCATCGGCTTATCGTACAAATGAATTAGTAAATATGGCAAAAATAGGTAATATAGATTTAGGAGAATTTCCACTTTTACTCGCTCCAATGGAAGATGTGAGCGACCCTCCTTTTCGTTTGGTTTGTAAAGAAAACGGTGCCGATTTAATGTACACCGAGTTTATTTCTTCTGAAGGTTTGATTCGTCACGCAGCCAAGAGTGTGCAAAAACTTGATATTTTTGAGTACGAACGCCCCATAGGTATCCAGCTTTTCGGTAGTGATGTTGAAACCATGGGCGAATGCTCACGCATTGCCACCGATGCCAAACCCGATTTGATTGACATCAATTATGGTTGTCCTGTAAAAAATGTTGCTTGTCGAGGTGCAGGAGCGGCTTTATTGCAAGATATTCCGAAAATGGCCGAAATGACCGCTTCGGTTGTGAAAAACACCCATTTACCCGTTACAGTAAAAACTCGTTTAGGCTGGAACGAAGAAACTAAAAATATAGAAGAAGTTGCCGAACGCCTGCAAGACGTTGGTATTCAAGCCCTTACAGTACACGGACGCACCAGAGCTCAAATGTACAAGGGTGAAGCTGATTGGACTTTGATTGCTAAAATCAAAGAAAATCCACGCATCAAGATTCCAATTTTTGGTAATGGCGATATTGATTCGCCCGAAAAAGCTCTCGACTACCGCAATCGTTTCGGAGTAGATGGTATCATGATTGGTCGTGCGGCCATCGGTTACCCTTGGATTTTCAACGAAATCAAGCATTACTTTAAAACTGGCGAAAAACTCGCTCCACCAAGCATTGAGCAGCGAGTAGATGCCGCCAAAAAGCACTTGGAGTTTTCGATGAAATGGAAAAACGAACGCCAAGGAATCTTAGAGATGCGTCGTCATTACAGTAATTATTTCAAAGGCCTACCTAACTTCAAAGAATATCGAATGCGTTTGGTACTTTCGATGGATTTTCAGGAAATTCTTTCCATTCTCGCCGAAGTTTCAAAAGTTTACGAAGGTTTCATACTTGAAAAACAAGAAATCAAAGTTGAATACGCTGGCGTAGATTAAAAAATGCAACGTAGAGACAAGGCATGCCCTGTCTCTACTAAGAACCAACAAAAACCAACCACGTGAATAAAAACACATTTACCAATCCCGAAAACCGAACACTTATTGCATGGCTTTTACTAAGTTTATTGGCCATTATGTGGGGTTCATCATTTATTATTATCAAAAAAAGTCTCGATGCCTTTACGCCCATTCAAATCGGAACCGTCAGAATTTTAGCAGCAGGCTTGGTCTTTCTACCGTGGATAATTTCTTCTCGCAAACAATTCCCGAAAGAAAAAACCAAATACTTCATTGCTTCTGGGCTATTGGGATACTTCCTTCCTGCATTTTTATTTGCCTTTGCTGGAAGTAAAATAAATAGCTCTTTATCAGGCACTTTAAATTCTGCAACACCGCTTTTTGTGTTAATTGTGGGGGCTCTTTTCTTTCAACAAATCATTAAACGTTGGCAAGTAGCAGGTTTAATTTTGGGTTTTGCGGGCAGTGTCATTTTGGTTCTTTCATCAAGCAAAGATGGGCTTTCAATTAGCCAGTTAAATCCTTATGCCTTACTCATTATTTTGGCCTCGTTGATGTATGGTTTCAACGTGAATATTGTGGGGAAACATCTAAGCGGAATCAATGCAGTTTTGTTAAGTGGCTGGACACTTTTCAGCGTGGCAGTAATCTCAGCTATTATTCTCTTCTCGACCGATTTTGTTTCTCGTATTAATGCAGATACACTACAACCATTAATGATGCTATTGCTACTCGGAGCAATCAATTCGGGCATTGCGGCTATCATTTTCAATTATATTTTGCAAATATCTTCGCCTGTTTTTGCTTCGTCAGTAACCTATCTAATTCCTGTGGTGGCAACCATGATGGGTTTCATTGATGGTGAATCTATATCTTTTTTGCATTATTTTGGTATGACAATCATTTTGGTTGGTGTATATTTGATAAATAAAAAATAGTTATTTTAGTTGCAGATTGTTGGTTTTGGTTGAATGCTGTTCATGAACAACAAATAAAGCGAAAAGCTATGTGCAACAATATGTAACAACATCAAACATCTCAAACAAAAGATTCAACCATGCTAAAAGCAGTCATCAACGAGCAAACTTTTGATATTTCGGACGAAAAAGGTGCAATTTTAGTTAGTAACACCCCCTTCTCGTGGGATTTACGTGATATCTCTGAGAATCATTTTCATATCATCAAAGATAATCAATCGTATAATGCCGAACTTGTAGAGGCCAATTACGCCGAAAAAATCTTTAAACTCAAAATCAACGGGACTATTCATACCGTCAATCTCAAAAATCGCACGGATTTACTTTTAGAAAAAATGGGTATGAGTAGTGCGGCATCGGCCAAACTCAATAACCTAAAAGCACCAATGCCTGGTTTGATTTACGAAATGAAAGTGAAAGTTGGCGATGAAATAAAGAAAGGCGATGTATTACTTATTTTGGTAGCCATGAAAATGGAAAATGCCATCAAAGCCGCAGGTGACGGAATTGTGAAAAGTATTAAAACCAACACTGGTGATAGTGTTGAAAAAGGCCAATTAATTATGGAATTTGAGTAAAATTTAATTGATAGTCGGTGGTCGATGGTCAGTATTTTTTTTAAGAGTGGCACACCTCATTGTTGAACGAAGCAAGGTGTGCCACTCTTGTTTTGTGGCATCGGCTCAAATTTCTACCGACAAAATTTTCCAAACTCAAAAATTTAGCCCTAACTTTGCTCTAAAATACACCCTCATGTCTGAACTAAAATATAAGCGAATCCTCCTTAAATTAAGTGGCGAAGCCCTAAACGGTGGCGATAAAAGCCAAATTATTAACTCTGATATTCTTTCGCAGTATGCCCAAGAAATTAAATCTATCGTTGAAGCTGGTTGCCAAGTTGCAATCGTAATTGGTGGTGGAAATATCTTTCGTGGAGCAAGCCAAAACTCTGGCATCGACCGTGAGCAAGGCGATTATATGGGCATGATTGCCACCGTAATCAACGGTATGGCCATACAAAGTGCTTTAGAAAAAACAGGTTTGCATACACGTTTGATGTCAGCCATTAAAATGGAACAAGTAGCAGAGCCGTTCATTCGTCGCCGTGCGATTCGTCACCTCGAAAAAGGCAGAATCGTAATCTTAGGGGCAGGAACAGGAAACCCATACTTCTCGACCGATTCGGGTGGAGCCTTGAGAGCCAACGAACTTGGCGTAAATGTATTATTGAAAGGTACAAGCGTTGATGGCGTTTACACAGCCGACCCACGCAAAGACCCAACCGCTACCAAATATAGCCAAATTGGCTACGATGAAGCCATCAACAAAAACCTTAAAGTAATGGACCTCACGGCTTTTGCACTTTGCAAAGAAAACAAAATGCCTATCATTGTGTTTGATATGAATGTTGCAGGAAACTTGATGAAGGTTGTGCAGGGCGAAGATGTGGGTACTTTGGTAGGTGAGTAATTGAATGTAGAGTTTAGAATAGATACAAAATGCAGCGAATAATTGTCAAAAATTTTGGACCACTGAAAGACATAGACCTTGAAATAAAGGACTACATGATTTTTCTCGGTCCACAAGCATCTGGCAAAAGTACGCTGGCGAAGTTGATTTATTTTTTCCGAGAGATTGAATTTTCTTTAATTCTATTTTTAGTGAAAGAATCAGACAATATTGTAAAAGAAGATTATGTAGATAAAAAGCTAAATGAAATAGTAAATAATAGATTCAATCAGTTATTTGGAGATTACACCTTCTCAGAGAAAATAAGTATTAATTTTCACTACGGATATAGTAATTTACTTAATATAATTGGTATTTCTTTCAATGAGAAAAACTCAATATTTATTACCAAGTTTGATTTCCAACATCTTATCAAAGTTTTAAATGAAGAAAGAGCAGTCAGAGACAGTTTATTTAGAATTTTATCTGTTTTGAACAACAGAACAAACTCAACTTATTTTATCCCTTCAAATAGAGCCTTTATCGCTAAAAATTACTCTCCCGCTTCAACTGATGTTTTATCAAAAGAGTTTTATGACCTTGTTGGAGACATTAAAAATAATTTTAGAAAAGACTATTTAGCTCAAATTGAAGAGAAAAAGTATTTTAATGGAGAAATTGAAAACTTAGCATCTATTAAGTATTGTCTAAAGTTAATCAGTAGTGTTTTAAAGGGCAGCTTTTCGGTTGATAAGAATGAAGATAAAATTACATCAGTTGATGGACGTAAGATTAATCTGAGAAGTGCCGCTTCTGGACAACAAGAAAGTATTTGGGTAATGAATATCATTTTTTATTTACTACTTGAAAACCGTGATATTAAAATAATAGTTGAAGAACCCGAAGCACACTTATTTCCCGAAGCACAAAAAGATATTACTTATTTGATTTCACTATTGGCCAATCAAGAAGGCAATCAAGTAATTATCACAACACATAGCCATTATATTTTGGGAGCTTTAAATATTCTAATAAACGCCCACCGAATCGGACAAACAAACCCCGAAGAAGTAGAAAAAATAGTTCCGAAAGAATTATGGGTCGATAAAGACAGAATTTTTGCAGGTTTCTTAGAAAACGGAATCATCAAAGATATTTATGATGACGAAGCCGAAATGATAAAAATTCAGCAATTAAATGCCGTTGCGGGAGAAATAAATAAAGATTTTGATAGACTACTTGACTTAGAGTTTGCTAATGAAAATGTCTAACGAAAACTGCAATCCATTTGGTAAATGTGAAGAGCAAAGCGGTAAAGTAAAAGCTATATTGTGTTCTGAAAAAGGTAAAACTTACGAATATATCAATAAATCAAGTAATTTTGTCGTTAAGATTCGAGTAGATGAATGTTTAATAAAGGGCGAACAACAACGCAAATGTGATTTCATTGTTTTGAGTTGTGGCGAACAAAAAAATGCTTATTTGATAGAACTAAAAGGTAGTGATTTAGAACATGCCGCCAAGCAAATTCTGAATGTTATTCAACTTTTTCAAAAAGAACTTTCAAGTTTTAAAATTCACGCCCGAATTGTGCTAAGCAAAGTCTATCAAAGAGATATAGAAAGTGAAGATTATGTCAAACTAAAGAGAAAACTTAAAAATAGAATCAAACATAAAAACATTTTATTGTCTGAAACAATTTAGAAATGGAAGAAATAGAATTAGTACTTGATATGGCGAAAGACACGATGGAACGTGCCTTGAAACATACCCAAATCGAACTTTCAAAAATCAGAGCAGGACGTGCCTCAGCCCAAATGCTTGATGGTATTCAGGTAGAATATTACGGTGCACCAACTCCATTGAGTCAGGTATCATCAATCAGCACGCCCGATGCTCGTACGATTGCCATTAAGCCTTTCGAGCGTAAACTCATCAGCGATATTGAGCGTGCCATCATCAACTCAAATATTGGCCTTTCACCAGCAAATGATGGTGAGATGATTCGTTTGAACATTCCACCATTAACCGAAGAGCGTCGTAGAGATTTAGTAAAAAAAGCAAAAGCTGAAATCGAAGTTGCTCGTGTGAATATTCGTAAAGTACGCCAAGAAGCAAACGAAGAATTGAAAAAAATTCAGAAAGATGGTGGCTCAGAAGACGAAGTAAAAAAAGCAGAAGACCGTGTACAGAAAATGACCGACAGCTATATTGCCAAAGCCGAGCAGCTAATGGCAGACAAAGAAAAAGATATCATGCAAGTATAGTGTAGCACAATTTTCCGAATTGTGAAAATAATAGAAAGCCTGCTCTTAACAGCAGGCTTTTTTAATGAAATCTTTATAAATTGCATTAAATTAAGTCAAAATTCATGGCCGTCTGCTTTAGCTGACGGTTCTGAACAACATCAAAAAAAGGCTTTAGCCAAAATTGGAGCTATACTTGGCTCATATCTAAAGCCATTTTTATATTCATTTCAGTTATCCGTCGGTTTTAACCGACGGCAATGAAATAAAATATTCTTTAACTGACAAAAAGCTGACTATGAATCCTGCCGAACGCATTGCCGAGCTAACCGAAAAACTCAATTATTATAATCAACGCTACTATATGGATAGCGTTTCGGAGATTTCTGACCAAGAGTTTGATATGCTCTTAAAAGAATTAGAATCACTCGAAAACCAATATCCTGACCTAAAACTACCAGAATCGCCAACGCATCGTGTGGGCGGCACTATTACCAAAAACTTTGCAAGTGTCGAGCACCGCTTCCCAATGCTTTCGTTGGCCAATACATATAATGAGCAAGAACTCATCGACTTCGACGAAAGAGTTAGAAAAGGACTCAACGGTGAAACCTACGAATATATTTGCGAGCTAAAATTTGATGGTATTTCGCTCTCAATGACCTACGAAAATGGTGTTTTTGTGCGTGGCGTAACTCGTGGTGACGGCGTGAGAGGCGATGATATTACAAATAACGTAAAAACAATAAGAACTTTACCGCTGAGAGTAGCTCCCCCATCGGGGGCGGGGGGGGCTTTTGAAATTCGTGGAGAAGGCTTTCTCCCCTATTCATCCTTTGAAAAAATGAATGCTGAAGCCGAAGCTGCTGGTGAAGAAAGCTATGCCAATGCCCGAAATGCCGCTTCGGGAAGTTTTAAGTTACAAGACTCGGCCGAAGTTGCACGTCGGGGGCTTGATGCGTATGTATATCAATTTCTATCAGATGAAGAAGTCTTTGCCACCCACGAAGAAAGCCTCATTGCACTCAAAGGTTTAGGATTTAATGTATCGCAAACGTGGAGAAAATGCAGCACGATTCAAGAAGTAATTGCCTACATCAACGAATGGGACGAAAAACGTTTCTCATTACCACTCGCCACTGACGGAATCGTAATCAAACTCAACTCAATTGCTCAAAGAGCCGAACTGGGTTACACAGCTAAAAGTCCACGTTGGGCAATTGCCTATAAATACAAAGCCGAATCGAAACCCGCTATTTTAAAAGCTGTTACCTATCAAGTAGGCCGCACAGGAGCCATTACGCCCGTAGCCGAACTCGACAACGAAAAACTTAACGGTAAAGGAATTCACCTCTCAGGCACAACCGTTAAGCGTGCGTCTCTCCACAATGCCAACGAAATTGAACGTTTGGGACTACGAATTGGCGATACGGTTTTTGTAGAAAAAGGTGGCGAAATCATTCCGAAAGTAACAGCCGTTGATTTAGCAAAACGAGATATGTTCAATACGCAAGAAATTGTGTATCCGACCGCTTGCCCTGAATGTGGAGGTGCTTTAACTCGAAAAGAGGGCGAAGCCAACCATTACTGCACCAACGAAAAAGGCTGTCCACCACAAATTCGTGGCCGAATAGAGCATTTTATTCACCGCAAAGCTATGAATATTGATAGCTTGGGCGAAGGAAAAATCGAGTTACTGTATGATAAAGGTTTAGTAAAAGATATTACTGATTTGTATGATTTAACATACGAAAAACTTTTCGGACTTGAAAAAGTAACTGAAGACGAACTCACAGGAAAAATCAGAAAGATTGGTTTCAAAGAAAAAACCGTTCAGAATATTTTGGATGGTATCGAAAAATCAAAGCAAGCCCCTTTCAAACAAGTACTTTTCGGTATCGGTATTCGATATGTGGGTGCTACTGTAGCCGAAAAACTGGCGAGTTTCTTCAAAAATATTGATAATATTAAAAATGCCGACTACGAAACACTTCGCACAGCACCCGAAATTGGCGATAAGATTGCCCAAAGTATTATTGAATTTTTCCAGAATGAAGATAATCTGGCATTAATAGAAAGACTTCGAGCAGCAGGTTTACAAATGGCCGCACAAGATGAAGTTAAAGAAATTGAAGGCGACCAACTTGCGGGAAAGACTTTCCTCTACACAGGTACGTTCGCCAATTTTGAACGTGAAGCCCTCGAACAAAAAATCGAAGCCAATGGTGGAAAAGTGGTCAGTGGAGTATCGGGGAAATTAGATTTTCTTATTGTTGGCGAAAAACCAGGTTCATCAAAAATAGAAAAAGCCAAGAAACTCAATGTAAAAATGATTTCGGAAGAAGAGTTTATGGCAATGATTGGTTGATTGGTTGATTGGTTGATTGGTTGATTGGTTGATTGGGAACTCGTTTTTTGAATACGAGTTCCCAATCAACCAGTAACCAATTACTCAATATACCAATTATGAATTCTTCAACACTGCACAAAGCCACATTCCAATGGTGCAGCAACCCAAACCAAGCGATTCACGCCCCAGTTCGATATTCACCGTTTTCATGCCTTGATTCAACAAAACCCCTTCCCACGCAGGTGGAAATTGATTAATTGCCCACATCAAAAACAATAAACCAATGCTAAAATACATCATTTTATCACCCTTTCCTTGCAACTTATAATAGCATAAATACGTCGGAATCAAATAAACAGGAATCCAAACATAAGGGTCAGGGTCGTTATACTGCACAAGTGCAAACACAAAAAACATCACTACAAAAAAACAAAGAATTACTTTCTGTATCATATCTTTAAAAGTATTGGGTTAGGAATATGTATCAAAACAAACAAAATTACGATGAACAGATTTTAAAAAATATGATATATCTCCTTAATTTTTTTTAATCATAGGTCTCTACCCGACAAACAACTGATTATCAAGCTATTAATCCGATTTTTGAGGTTAAAATCAAAAAAACTATTAAATTTACACAAAAAAACGTTTGCAGACACTCAAAAAATTACTACTTTTGTGTCGGCAAATTACCAGCTCCTGCTGAATCCCCCAGGTCTTGACCGAAGCAAGGGTACTGTGGTTGAGCGGTGAATTTGCCTTTTTTTTTGACTTATTCGCATCAATATATTTGTAATTTCTATGTTTAATCGCCCCACAACATAGAAATTCTCAACAATAAATCCTCCTTTAGAGGATAGGGGTATTTCTCTCCATGAAATTTTTTATTGATACAGCTTCCCTCAAAGAGATTCAAGAAGCACAAGACCTCGGTATTCTTGATGGTGTAACAACTAACCCTTCGCTAATGGCGAAAGAAGGTATTTCAGGCAAAAATAATGTTATGCGTCATTATAAAGCAATTTGCGATATTGTAGATGGCGATGTAAGTGCTGAAGTTATTGCTACTACTTTCGATGAAATGATTAGAGAAGGTGAGGAGTTAGCTGAAATCGACGAACAAATTGTGGTTAAAATACCCATGATTAAAGATGGTATCAAAGCTATCAAGTATTTTTCTGAAAGAGGTATCAAAACTAACTGTACGTTGGTATTCTCAGCAGGACAAGCTTTATTAGCAGCCAAAGCAGGTGCTACCTATGTTTCTCCATTTGTTGGCCGTTTAGATGATATTTCAACTGATGGAATGAATCTTATCGAAGATATTCGCTTGATTTATGATAACTACGGTTACGAAACACAAATCTTAGCTGCTTCGGTGCGTCATCCGATGCACATCTTACAGTGTGCTAAAATCGGTTCTGATGTAATGACTGGCCCGCTTTCGGCTATCATGGCTTTATTGAATCACCCATTGACTGATAGCGGTTTGGCTAAATTCTTGGCAGACCACGCTAAAGCAAATGCAAAATAAAATTAATGCTTAATGTTGAATGATGAATGTTTAATTTCAAAACCCTGAATAACATTCATCATTCAACATTCACCATTTATCATTCTATGCCAGTAATTTCTCTACAAAACGCTTTTATTTACCAACGAGACCAACTGGTTTTGTCGGATATAAATTTTAGTATCCAAAAAGGAGAATTCGTCTATTTAATTGGCCGAACTGGAAGTGGAAAATCCTCGCTCTTACAAACTCTCTACGCTGACCTTTGGCTTGAAAAAGGCTCTGGAATAATCGGTGGATTTGAACTACATGCGTTGAAACGTTCCGAAATACCCTATCTGCGTCGAAAAATCGGGATAGTTTTTCAAGATTTCCAATTACTGAGCGATAGAAATATTGAAAAAAATCTTCATTTCTATTTGAAGGCCATGGGTTGGAAAGATAAAAATGAAATGAATGAGCGAATAGCAGAGGTACTTACATTGGTAAATCTTCCGCATATTCTCGAAAAAATGCCTCATCAACTTTCGGGTGGTGAACAGCAGCGAGTAGGAATTGCTCGTGCTTTACTCAATAAACCCGATATCATTTTGGCCGATGAACCAACAGGAAATCTTGACCCCGAAATGTCGGTTGAAATTCTGAAACTCTTCCTTGATATCAACGAAAAATCGCAGACAGCCGTACTGATGGCTACACATGATTTTGAACTTATCGAACGCTTCCCTCATCGTACACTCTACTGCGACAAAGGTCAAGTTCGTGACCTTGCCGAAAGTATCTAATTTTTTTACATTTCTATCGAAAGCTACCCATAAAATTGGGTTGCTACGAAACCATTTTTAGTAGTGGGCTGTTATGATTACCCACCTTTAAGATTACACATGAGCAAATATATTTACGGAATTGATTTCGGCACGACAAACTCGGCCCTTGCCATTCTTGACACCGAAACCAACAATTTAGTTAAACTTTTTACGATACCTTCACTCCTATTTTTTCCAGAACCATCAACTCCCAAAGAAATTGTTGCTCCAACGGTTGGGCACGATGCAATCTCGCTTTACGTGCAGAACCGTATGCGTGGACGATTCATGAAGTCTATCAAAAAAGTTTTACCAAATAAAAGTTTTATTGATACCCGCATTGGCTCTAAAAGCTATCGTGCGGAAGATTTAGTGGCTTTAATATTGGTTCATTTAAAGAAAATCGCCGATGATTTTTTAGGAGAAAACATCACAACGGCAGTGATTGGTCGCCCCGTGGTTTTTGATGAAAATCCCGAAAAAGATGCGTTAGCACAAGAAAGACTTTCAAAAGCGGCACAAATTGCTGGTTTCGAAGAATTTTACTTTCAGATGGAACCAATCGGAGCTGCTTTTACCTACGAACGGCAAATTGAAAAACAACAATTGGTTTTAGTAGCTGATTTTGGTGGTGGTACGTCAGACTTTTCGTTGATGAAACTTAACCCAGAAGCCATCAACCAAGCTGACCGAACGGCTGATATGCTTGCACAGGGAGGGATTTATATCGGAGGTGATAATTTCGACTCGGATATAATGTGGTATAAGGGCACACCACATTTTGGGCGTGGCGTAAAGGAAGAATTTACTCCTGGAAAACCGATTGATTTACCACTTTCTTACTTTTATAGCATTTGCTCATGGGAAAAAATGAACTTCCTCGACTCGCTTCGTATGAAGTTAAGTATAGCGAAATCTTACCAATATTCGGGTAAAGATTATCGAGTAAAAAACCTTCAAACCTTGATTGAGCAAAACTTAGGATATGTGCTTTTTAAGCAAATTGAAAAAGTAAAAATCGACTTAACAAAGGCTGATAACGCTATCTTTGAGTTTAATGAAAGCGAAATAGCCATTAATGAGCCTATTTCTATTCAAGAGTTTTCAGAAGAAATCATTGAAAAAGATGTGGAGAAAATTGAACAGTATCTGCAGGAATTTTTAGAAAAAAATCAGATTAAAAATGAAGATATTGATGTAGTATTCATGACTGGGGGTACATCAATGGTTCGCTCGCTAAAAAATATGTTTATAGAACGTTTTGGTGACGAAAAAATTAAATCGGGCGATAACTTCCATAGCGTGGCTATGGGTTTAGCTTATAGTTATCGTGTATTAGCAGAAGCAATGGCCTAATATAAAAAGGGTGCCTCAGAAGTTCACAGAGCAGATTGTATTTGCTAAATGAACTTCTGAGATAGCCCAACATTTTAAATATTTATTCTTTTACAAATGTTTTACTTTCTACAACACCTAATTTACTAATCATCTGAATGATATACATGCCTGATTCCAAATCTGAAATTTGTAAATCAATACTGTCGGCAGTAATTTTTTGAGCTTTTCTAACTTTTCCTCTAAAATCTACAATCTGATAAAAAGTATCTCCTTTAATCTTCTCTTCATTACTTACTATCAAAGAAATGTTATTCTGAGCAGGATTCGGAAAAACAGAAAATTTTGTCTTAAATTCAATAGGGAAGTCGGGCAAATATGTTATTTTTTCTTCTCTTCTTTCAATTTCATCTGAAATAAGCATAATAGCATTTTTCTTCAAAGCAGCTGTTGTCAGAGTAGTAAAAGACGCTACCGAACTATAAACAGAGCAATTTGCTTTTATCTGCCAATTATAAGTAGTGCCTTTTGTAAGGCTCGTCAGACTATAAGCATTTGAAGTTACGGTTGCAATTGTCGTCCAAGTGGTAGCAGTAGAAGTTTTTAACTGAATCGTATAACTTGTCGCTCCACTCACCAAATTCCAAGCGATAGTGGCAGATGTGCCAGCTATATTGCTACTCACTAAGCCAGTTGGGGCGGTACAAGTTGTAGTTGTGAAATTCATGGTGGTCGAATATCCCGAACAATTAGCTTTTACTTGCCAAGTATATGCTGTACCAGCAACTAATGCAGTTAAATTATAATTAGTTGTTGAAACTGTAGCGGCAGTTAACCATGTGCTTGAACTCGATGCTCTATACTGAATCGTATAACTCGTTGCTCCACTTACTGAATTCCAAACCAAAGTTGCCGATGTGCTGGCAATATTTGTTGTTGATAAACCACTTGGGGCAGTACACGTAGCTGTAAGTGTCGTAAAACTCGCTGTCGATGAGTAGGCCGAACAATTAGCCTTTACTTGCCAAGTATACGCTGTACCAGCAACTAATGCAGTTAAATTGTAATTAGTTGTTGAAACTGTAGCGGCAGTCAACCATGTCGTTGAAGTCGATGCTCTATACTGAATCGTATAACTCGTTGCTCCACTTACCGAATTCCAAACCAACGTTGCCGATGTACTGGCAATAGTTGTTGTTGATAAACCACTTGGGGCGGTACACGTTGCGGCAAGTGTCGTGAAACTCGCTGTCGATGAGTAGGCCGAACAATTAGCCTTTACTTGCCAAGTATACGCCGTACTACCTACCAAACCCGATAATGTATAAGTTGTCGTTGAAACTGTAGCGGCAGTCAACCATGTCGTTGATGTAGATGTCTTGTATTGAACTGTGTAACTCGTTGCTCCACCTACGGCTCCCCAGGATAAACTTGCACTCGTACTGGCTATGCTACTACTTGTCAAACTCAATGGGGCAGTACACGTAGCGGTAAGTGTCGTAAAACTCGCTGTTGATGAGTAAGCTGAACAGTTAGCTTTCACTTGCCAATTATAGGCCGTACTCGCTACCAAACCCGATAATGTATAGGTGGTGGTTGAAACTGTACCTGCTGTTAACCAAGTCGTTGAACTCGATGTCTTGTACTGAACTGTGTAACTCGTTGCTCCACTTACGGCTCCCCATGATAAACTTGCACTCGTACTGGCTATGCTACTACTTGCCAAACTCAATGGGGCGGTACACGTAGCGGCAAGGGTCGTGAAACTCGCTGTCGATGAGTAAGCCGAACAGTTAGCTTTCACTTGCCAAGTATACGCCGTACTACCTACCAAACCCGATAATGTATAAGTTGTCGTTGAAACTGTAGCGGCTGTTAACCATGTCGTTGATGTAGATGTCTTGTACTGAACTGTGTAACTCGTTGCTCCACTTACGGCCCCCCATGATAAATTTGCACTCGTACTGGCTATGCTACTACTTGTCAAACTAATAGGTGCAGCACATGAAGCAGTACCTGTTGTCAAAAAAGTAGTTGTTGTCGAGTAACCCGAACAATCACACTTTACTCTCCAATCATAGCTGATACCAGCTAAAAGACTACTAATATTTGCAGTAGTTGTAGTAAAGCTCCCTAATGTTGTCCAAGTAGTCGAACTTGTTGGCTTATAATCTACCGAATATGTTACGCCATTGGGTACTGCATTCCATGTTAAGGTAGCAGAATTATTGGTAATATTGGTAGTTTGCTGACCTGTTGGAGCCGCCGAAGTGCTTGTTGTAGTTGCCAAACAAGTAGCGTTTGTCACACTGGAACGAATTGCATTGCCTGGTAAAGGCCCAAAACCATTAGCAAAGTTGATACCTACACTTGTTAAGTGACAATAACTCATGATTGTGCCACCGTTTGTTGGCGTAGGAGCAGCCGTTGTACAGCCACCTTCTGGAGCTGCACAATTATCAATGGGTCCAGTTGTACCATCGGGTTTTACCCAACCACACCATTGTGTATGATTTGACCCTAAGTTATGTCCTAATTCGTGCGTTACACATTCAACCGTCCAAGAAAATGTAGGGTATGTAGCAAACGTATTTTGTACCATACTTACACCATGTGCATACGATTTACTGCAAAGTGTACTCAAATACGCAATTCCGCCACCTAAGTTTCTTGTTGTAAGAAAATGAGCCAAATTTCCATTAAAATTTGCTCCTTTATTCGTATTGAAAGATTGAAGTACACTTGAAGTGGTAGTAAGCGTACGATACGGGTCTGGGCTTGTCCAAACGTAGATTTCTGAAATCTGAATATCAATATTTTCGTTTTGATATAAAGTAGCTACTTGATTGAAGAAACTTGTTACGTAGTTTGTCACATTCGTTACATTTGAGCCATTATCTAAATACATCTGATAATCACACTCAAAATATACAGTTACGGTTTTACAACCAACGCCAGCAATTGAGACAGATTCTTTGAGATTGGAAGTACGTATGGTTTTCTTTG
>JACCDW011783665.1_pt1 | contig 24854 bp, 20 predicted proteins | sample 7449781 | NCBI WGS metagenome assembly JACCDW01 (sample SAMN15323449, study PRJNA562643) | freshwater metagenome | isolation source: river surface water | place: USA:Blue River Watershed | collected 2017-08-18
TACGCTCGTAAACAAAATAGCAGCTAAGTATTTGTTTATTGTTTTATTATATATTTTCATAAAATTCATGATTAACTAATTAAAAATTAATGTTTACGCCAAACAAGATTGTTCTTGGTTGTGGCGGTGTGTAGAAGTCACTACCTTTTGCAATATTAGAATCAAAATCATCAGCGTTAACTTCTGGATCCCAATAAGGATATTTTGTAAAGGTTAATAAATTCTGACCTGATACATACACTCTTAATTTTTCAAGTTTGAACTTGCTTAATTTCTTAGAATCAAAAGTATAGCCAATTGATGCTGTTCTTAAACGGATATAAGATCCGTCAACGATGTAACGGCTACTAATTTGAGCACCATTGTTATAGAACAATCTAGCTTGTGGGATATTGGTAATATCACCAGGCTTTTGCCAACGTGCCATTTGATCATAAGTTTGGTTGTCTTCGTAACGCATGCTAGCAGAAGAATAACGTCCCATTCCATAAATGTTGTTTTCGTTTCCTAAAACACCATTGAAGAAAATAGACATATCAAATCCTTTATAAGAGAAGTTATTTGTTAAACCTAAAACCACATCTGGATTAGGGTTACCAGTTACCACTCTTGTTGCTTGGCTGAATACACTTGTTGTAGATCTGTCAATCGTACCGTCTGCATTTTTTGTATTCTTGTACCATAATGCATTACCATTTGCAGGGTCAACACCAGCCCACTCTGCAGTGTAGAATACGCCAATGGCTTGTCCTTCCATTACACGGTTCATGCTACCAACACCACCTTCAATTACTTGACCTTGGATATCAGTTACTTTACCTTGATTCAATGCAACGTTAAAGTTCGTTGTCCATTTAAATGCACCCACTAAGTTTTGTGTATTCAATACAAACTCAAAACCTTTGTTTTCTAATTTACCTACGTTCTTTACCATGCTAGTGAAACCAGTAGTAGCAGGGATATTTACGTTTAATAATAAACCAGAAGTATTTTTTACATAGTAGTCGATTTCACCGGTAATTCTGTTATTGAATAAACCGAAATCGATACCCGCATCCAATTGACTAGTTGTTTCCCATTTCAAATCATCATTTCTTAACTGAGAAGGACGTTGTCCTGCAGCACCTGCGTAACCAGCATCACCAGTAAACAAGCCCATTTGAGGGAAGTTACCAATTTCAGAGTTACCCACGATACCATAAGAAGCTCTTGCCTTTAAGAAGCTAACGATTTTATTATCCATCAAGAATTTTTCGTTAGACAAGATCCAACCAGCTGAAACCGCTGGGAAGAAACCTGTTCTTGCATTCTTACCGAATCTTGAAGAAGCGTCAATACGACCACTTGCAGAAACGATATACTTTTCATTGAAAGTATAGTTAGATCTTAAGAAATAAGATAAGAATCTAAAATCTGTTTGAGAAGAACTACCACCAGACTTAGTCGCAGCACTTGCAATTTTTTGATAAGAATCAGAAGGGAAACCAATACCTGTTACACTATTGTATTTCGCTTGAGATTGTTGGTATTGCATACCTAAAGTAGCAGCAAAATTATGCTTACCAGCTACTTTGTTATAGTTGAAATAACTGTTGGTATTATAGTTGGTAACAAACGCACCAGTGTTGGTACCTTCACCTGTAGAAGAACTTGTATTTCTAACAGTTTGTGTTTGATAATAACGCTCTTCGTTTTGGCTTAAGAAGTCTAAACCAAATTCAGATTGGAATGTTAAACCAGGTAATAATTTCACTTTGAAATAAGTATTACCAAAAGTTCTGTATACATCTTGTGCATACTTTGCATAATCAATTTGAATTCTAGGGTTAAAATATAAACCAACGTTTACGTCTCCTGGAGGTGTACCAGTTGGCAAACCAGTTGCAGGGTCGTAGAATGGAGTCATTGGTAATAATGCCGCAGATTGTAATGGGTTAGAGAACGCATTATCTCCTGGCAAACGACGGTTGTAAGTTCTAGATAAACTTAATGAAACGCCTAAATCTAACCAGCTATTCGCTTGTTGATCTACGTTTAAACGACCAGTTGTTCTGCTCAATTCGTTACCTACAATTGTACCACCTTGGTCTAAATGTTGGAAAGAAGAGAAGAATTTAGTTTTATCATTTCCACCTCTGATTTGTAAATCAGCTTGACGGTATTGTCCTTTTTGGAAAGCCTGATCCTGCCAGTCATAAGACTTACTTGGATCTTTATCCCATTCACCAAAGCTATGATAGCTCATGATGTCCTTCATATATTGTGTGTAGCTGTATGGATCTGCATAATCAATGCCTTCTTCGTCATCAGAATATTTTGCAGCTTCCATCGCTAACTCATTGTACTCAGTTGAGTTCAACATTCTAACTCTTTTAGTCGCTTCTGATTGACCAGTTTGTAAGTTGAAAGTAACTTGAGTTCTTCCAGATTTACCTCTTTTAGTGGTGATTAAAACCACACCATTCGCAGCACGAGATCCGTAGATCGCACCTGCAGAGGCATCTTTCAAAACCTCGATTGATTCAATATCATTTGGGTTTAAATCAGTTAACGGGTTCATGTCACCACCATAAGTAGATTGATCCTGTGCAGTCACTGGGATACCGTCTAATACATACAATGGTTGGCTTGAAGCAGAAATAGAAGAGTTACCTCTAATTCTCACAGTTACTGCTTGTCCTAATTTACCAGATTGGCTATTTACGAATACACCGGCAGCCTTACCTTGTAAAGCAGCGTCAACACTTGGTGTTGGCATGTACTCGATATCCTTTCCTTTAACGCGAGCAATATTACCTGTTAACTCTTTTTTAATCAATGATCCACCAAAACCAGTAACAACCACTTCTGAAAGTGCTTTTACATCTGATTTAAGGACAATTAAAAAAGATTTAGCATTGGTAGAAACCTGACGGCTTTCATAACCAATTGCTATCACTTCTAATACTTTATTTGCTTGTACTGCAATAGTGAAATTACCTTGAGCATCAGAGTTTGTCCCTGTCTTGGTTCCTTTTACAAGTACACTTGCACCTGCAATTGGATTACCAGATTCGTCGGTAACCTTACCATTTACTGTTGTGTTTTGAGCTATTGCTACTCCAATCATCAGAAAGGATGCAAGAAAACTCAATAGAAAAAATTTTTTCATCATAGAATTTAATTTTTTGAAAAAACCATATTTGATTGAATTGCAATTTAACAAAAATTTAGACTTATTAAACTTTTGTTAAGTTTTGTTTGCTCTTTTTATTCATTTTATGAGGCAAAAGGGCGAAAATATATACATATAATTATTTATAATATAAACTTTTAGGTAACAAACTGCCCTTTTTCGGCAATTACCTGATAAAAAAAACAGAATCCGAGTATCTTTACCCTATGAGCAAATCAAAATCGGCCTTTTTTTGTACAAATTGTGGGTATGAGTCAGCTAAATGGGCTGGCAAATGTCCTGCCTGTAATGAATGGAACAGTTTCACAGAAGAAGTCATAGATAAAGGCAAGGGCAATGCCCCAACTTGGGATGATTATGCCAATACCCAAAAAGGGACAGAGGTTATTGCGATCAATGATGTACATAGTCAATCTGAAAAAAGAATTGATAGCTCAGATCCAGAATTAAATAGAGTCTTAGGAGGAGGAATCGTACTTGGCTCTATTGTACTTGTTGCAGGTGAACCAGGAATTGGTAAAAGCACCTTGTTTTTACAGCAAGGATTGATGATGAAGGATCAAACAGTTTTATATATCAGTGGGGAGGAAAGTATTCAGCAAATTAAAATGCGTGCAGATAGATTAAGTCTAGAGAATGAACATTTTTATTTATTGACCGAAACACATACACAAGCTATTTTCAAAGCCATTAAAAAATTAAAACCAACTGTTGTCATTGTAGATTCAATTCAGACACTTGAATCCAATTTAATTGATGCAGCAGCTGGAAGTATTTCACAAATCAAACAAACTGCAGCAGAATTTCAAAGATTTGCAAAAGAAACTGGCACACCTGTTTTTCTAATTGGCCATATCACCAAAGAAGGTTCGATTGCCGGACCTAAAATTTTAGAACACATGGTGGATACTGTTTTGCAATTTGAAGGTGATCGTCATTATGCTTATAGAATGCTACGCACTTTAAAGAATAGATTTGGAAGTACGAGTGAATTAGGTATCTATGAGATGACTGGAACCGGCATGAAAGTGGTAACCAATCCATCTGCATTTTTAATCGCACAAAGAAACGAAGCTTTAAGTGGAAGCACCATTGCTGCAGCGATGGAAGGCATGCGTCCTTTATTGATAGAAGTACAAGCCTTAGTAACACAAAGTGTGTATGGCACGCCTCAAAGAACAGTGACTGGCTTTGATTTAAGAAGATTACAATTATTATTGGCCGTGTTGGAAAAGCGTGGTGGGTTTGCATTTGGAATGAAAGATGTATTTGTCAATATTGCTGGCGGACTTAAAATAGAAGATCCTTCATTAGATCTCGCAATCATACTTGCATTGCTATCTTCCTACGAAGACATCCCATTGCCACAAGGCATTTGTTTTGCTGGAGAAGTAGGTTTGAATGGTGAAATTCGCGCAGTTAATAGAATACAACAACGCATTGCAGAAGCAGAAAAATTAGGTTTTGAAAAAATCATTATTTCTGGATTCAATACGAAAGGAATTGATACAAAAAAACATAGCATCGAAGTTATTCCAGTTGAAAGAGTAGACGAAGCCTATCGATTATTTTTCTAGTCTTGAAAACGTATGAACGCATACGAAACTATATAAATGCATTTTTGCATTTATTGTATCCACAAATTTGTTTTGGTTGCGGCACAGATGAATTAGAAAAATCAATGCCTTTATGTCATCGGTGTATCCAAGACTTACCTACAACTGATTTTTTTAGCATCGACGAAAATATTGTAGAAAAAATATTCTGGGGAAGAGTGCCTGTTCAACACGCAGGCGCCTTGTTATTTTTTACAAAAAATAGTCTTGTGCAAGATTTAATGACTCAATTAAAATACCATCACAACAAAAAAGTGGGCATTTTATTGGGCAATCTAATGGGTGAAGCGATAGCAGTAGAAGAAAGATTTAAACAGATTGATCTATTCATACCTATTCCGATTCTTTCGTCAAAAACACACAGCAGAGGCTACAACCAAAGTTACGTAATTGCATTAGGGATACAACAAAAATGGAGCAGGCCTATTGAAACTCAAGTTTTAGTTAAAAAAAGCTGGTCCAATACGCAAACGATGAAAAATAGAAAATCAAGGATGCAGCAAGTCCCAGACTTGTTTATGGTACAAAACATCGAGAATATTAAAGGGAAAAATATACTACTTGTGGACGATGTATTAACTACGGGAGCTACTTTAGAAGCAGCCATTGCTTGTTTGTTGAAAGGAGCGCCAGCCTCCGTTTCTATTGCTGTTGCCGCTTATACCCTTTAGTCAACTTTTTGCTTAATTTCTTGTTATATTTAATCATTCAAACATTCAATTATACATTATGAAAACAATATTAAGTTTCTTATTTGTTGCTTGCAGCTTATTTACACATGCGCAAAGTATCCATAGCTTTAAAGTTAAAAGCATTGACGGAGGTCAGATTGATTTTTCAAAATATAAAGGAAAAAAAATCATGGTAGTGAATACCGCAAGTAAATGCGGTTACACCCCTCAATACGAGCAATTGCAAAAAGTATATAGTCAATACAAAGACAAATTAGTGATCATAGGTTTCCCATGCAATCAATTTGGAGGACAGGAACCAGGCTCAAACCAAGAAATTGTTGAATTCTGTCAAAAAAATTACGGCGTTAATTTCCCTTTAGCAGACAAAGTTGACGTAAAGGGAAGTACACAATCCCCAATTTATCAATGGTTAACTCAAAAAGCTAAGAATGGCGTTTTAGATGCTACCATTGGCTGGAATTTCAATAAATTTTTATTGGACGAAAATGGCAAAATGTTGGCTTATTTCCCAAGCAATGTGAAGCCAGATAGCGATACCATTTTGAGTTACTTAAAATAAGTAGCTTACCCAAGTAAATACTATCTTCGCTGCATGTTATTGCGCGATATTATTGGTCAGGAAAAATTAAAGCATCAGCTAGTAGAAATGGTTCAACACCAAAGATTGAGCCATGCGCTACTATTTGTTGGGCCAGAAGGATCCGGCGCCCTACCCCTTGCTATTGCATTTGCACAATATTTAGTGAGTTCGCCAGCAACAACGAATGAGGTTGCTGACTTATTTGCAGACCCAACTGCATTAACAAAACAAGTGCACACCTACAACGAGCCGGATGCGATTGCCGATTTACCTGCATACCAACGTGCAAACCAATTGATGCACCCGGATCTTCACTTTTCATTTCCAACCATCACTGAAAAACCTGGTCAAAAAAACATCAGTGCTAATTTCATCGAACAATGGAGAGAATTTGTACAAGGCTATCCTTATGGCAATGTGTTTGACTGGTTGCAATTCATCAAAGCAGAAAATAAGCAGGGAAATATTAGCGCGGACGAATGTGCGGAAATTATCAAAAAGCTGAGCTTTAAAAGTTTCGAAAGTCCATTCAAAGTGTTAGTGATGTGGATGCCTGAATATTTAGGGAAAGAAGGCAATAAGCTATTAAAATTGATCGAAGAGCCTCCTGCTGATACCATCTTTTTATTGGTTGCTAATTCTGAGGAGCAAATCTTGCCAACCATACTAAGTCGTTGTCAATTTATCAGAGTTCCTCGATTGACCAACAATGAAATTGCAGGAGCTTTAGAACAAAGAGCCAATTTAAGTCCAGAAAAAGCACAGCTCATAGCTGCTATGTCAGATGGCAATTATAGAGAAGCACTGCATTTAATGCAACATAGTGACACCGATTTCTTAGATCAAATACGAGACTGGCTCAACGCGATCCTAAAAAACGGCCCTTTAGCCCAAATGAAATGGGTGGACGAGGTAAGCAAACTGGGGAGAGAGCAACAAAAGCAATTCTTAAAATACTTTAATCATCTACTTGAGCAAAGTATCCGCATTAAAGTACTTGGCGCAGACCTCCCTTTGGACCCAGATTTAAAGGATTTTGCCCTCAGAATCAATAAAATTGCTGGAGTGGGTCAATTAGAGGCAATTATACAAGAATTAGATAAGGCTGTCTATTATATTGAGCGAAATGCCAATGCCAAAATGTTATTTATGGCTATGGGTGTCAAGTTCTATCATATCATTCGCAACAAAACCTTAATTTTGACATAGACGCCAATCTAGGAATTGAGTTTTAAGGTAAGTGGGCGTCGGGAATTTCAATTTATAACAGTTAGAACTTAGAATATATGGGATGTGGATCATGCGGCACGGGTACGCCCAATGGCTGCAAAAGTAATGGAGGCTGTAGTACAGGAGGATGTAATAGATTAAATGTACATGACTGGTTACGCGACTTGCCTGTGGACGACGCAGAAAGTCAATGTAGGGTGGTAGAAGTAAGCTTTAAACAAGGAAGCCGAAAAGAATTTTTTAGAAACCCTACTTTCCAAGTTTTTGAAAAGGGAGATTATGTAACTGTTGAAGGCGTGAACGGCTTCGACCTGGGAGAAGTTTCTTTGACTGGTGAGTTAGTCCGTGTGCAATTGAAGAAAAGAGGCACAGATGAATTTCATCCCGACATGAAAAAAATCCTTAGACCAAGTACAGAAAAAGATATTGAAACTTTCAAGATCAGTAAGAGTAGAGAATCAGATATGTTGGCTCGAAGCAGGGCACATGCAAGAGAATTGAAATTACAGATGAAATTAAGTGAGATAGAATTACAAGCTGATGGCAAAAAGGGCACTTTTTTCTATACAGCAGATGACCGTATTGACTTTAGAGAACTCATCCGCATTTTCGCAGGCGAGTTCAAGGTAAAAGTTGAAATGCGTCAAATTGGTATTCGTCAAGAAGCTGCGAAAGTAGGTGGTATTGGAAGTTGTGGTCGTGAACTTTGTTGTAGTACTTGGTTGCACGATTTCAAAAGTGTCAACACAACTGCTGCTCGTTACCAAAATTTATCGATCAACCAAACTAAATTAAGTGGCCAATGTGGTCGTTTAAAATGTTGTTTGAATTTTGAATTAGACACTTATTTAGACGCTTTACAAGCATTTCCTGATTATGCAGACAATTTGCAAACAGCAATGGGTCAAGCATTTTTAATCAAGAAAGATATTTTCAAAAATTTAATGTGGTATACGCTACCTAATAATACCAAGCATTATCCTTTAACGATAGAGCGCGTTAAGGAAATTAAAAGATTGAATCAACAAGGTATTGCAGTTGAAGAGCTTGAAGCGGTAGAGGTTACAAGTGGTAAACCAAAAGAAGTAGAACCAGATTTTGTAGACGTAGTAGGCCAAATTAGTTTACGTACTTTAGAAAAAAATGATCGTAGAAGAAGAGATCAACAAAGAAATTATAGAGAACCACAAGGCCCCAACCAAAACGGACCTCGTCCGCAAGGACCAAGACCACAGGGACCAAGGCCTGAAGGAGGACCTCGCCCACAAGGACCAAGACCACAAGGCGGACCTCGACCGCAAGGACCTCGCCCACAAGGACCAAGGCCTGAAGGTGGACCTCGACCGCAAGGGCCAAGACCTGAAGGAGGACCTCGTTCACAAGGACAAAGACCCCAAGCTGGACCTCGTCCTCAAGGACCAAAACCAGAAGGCGGAAATAATTAATAAAAAAAGACCTCGAAATATCGAGGTCTTTTTTTATTAATTAACTGAGTCAATCATCCTTATTTTTTTGTTGGCTTTTTTAGTTTCACTACTACTACACCATGTTTATACTTTGTACCAAATTTTGCAATTGCATCTGGGCCTTTAAATACATCCATAGAGGCAATGAGGGCAGTATTGATTTTAACCACTTTAGCATAGGGTGTTTCAACACCATCCACTAGATACACTGGCATACTAGGATCTGATTTCCCAGTAGGCGCAGAAGCAGGCTTTTGTGCTACTCCAGCAAAGGATAGTACACTAAAAATAAGTACAGCAAATACGTTTTTCATTGTTTTACAATTTTTGAATTTAGTGATATAATTTTTCTAGTTCTTGATTGGTAAACTCCATTAAATTTTTAACATAATCTGGAGAGAAGTTAAACTCTAATCCAGCAGTTTGATACAATTCAGGCAATGTTTTTGTTCCTCCTAATGCCAAAGCATTCATATAGTTTTCCAATGCTTGTTTAGGATTTTTTTGGTACTGCATCCACATGCCAATCGCACCTAATTGCGCAATGCCATACTCAATATAATAAAATGGCACTTCAAATAAATGCAATTGTCTTTGCCAACCAATCGCTCTGAATTCTTTTAAGCCTGATTGATTCAGCACCTTACAAGAAAATTCTTTTACGATATTTTGCCACTCATTCGTTCTTTGCTCAATCGTATGTTCCGGATGTGTGTAAACCCAATGTTGAAATTTATCAATGATCGCAATCCATGGGAAAATCGTAATCGTTCTTTCTAATTGATGTTCTATTGCTCTTTTTAGATCTGCTTCTTTTTCGAAAAAAGGCTGCCAATGGTTCATACTAAATAATTCCATTGACATACTTGCCACTTCAGCAATTTCCATAGGATACTCCTTGAATGCACTTAAAGACAATTGATGTGCCAAGAATGAATGAATTGCGTGGCCCCCTTCATGTACCATGGTAGTTACATCACTCATTTGACCTGCAGCATTCATGAAAATAAAAGGCGCACCTGATTCTGCCAAAGGACAATTATATCCACCTGGTGCCTTTCCTTTTCTACTTTCTAAATCAAAATGTTTTAGTTCATTCATTTTTCTTAAGCAATCGGCAAAAAAAGGATCAATCTGTTCAAAACAAGCGACCGACTTTTCATACAAATCATTGCCATCTGTAAAGGGACGCAATGGTTTAGTGCCAGCTGGTTCTGCTTCTAAGTCCCATGGCTTAAGTGCATCAACACCTAGTTTTTCTTTCTTACGCGTATAGATTTTTTCAATCAAAGGCATTACATGCAGTTTAACTGCTTCGTGAAACTGGAAACAATCTTCTTTGGTATAATCAAATCGACCTAATTCCGCAAACTTGTAATCACGATAATTTTCAAAACCAGCATTCAAGGCCACTTGGTGTCTTTTTTGCACTAAGCTTGTAAATAAATCGTGCATCGCTGCTTGGTCTTGCAAGCGTCTCGTTTGAATTTTTCGGTATACTTCTTCTCTAAAAGCACGGTCTTCATTTTCTAAAAATTGAGCCGCCTGTTGTAAAGTATATTCTTTACCACCAACCTCGATGGTCATTTTGCCAGCAATGGTGCCGTATTGTTGCTGCAAAACACTTAATTCAGCTTGAATTGGAATATTTTCTGTCCTAAATAATTCAATGCTTTTTTGAACTGATCTTAGATAGGTATGGTATTTAGCTTGATCCAATTGAGCAGTATACGCAGATTGAATCAATTTCCTATTTAACGCGTCTGCATAAGGCTGCATTTGGGGTTGAATTTCCATACAGAAAAAAGTAAATGCATCCTCTAAACTTTTATCTGTTGTATCGCAGGTCATTTTGATTTGTCTCCAACACGCATCTTCGCTGATACAAGCTTCCAACTCACTTAAGTCTTTCAACCATGCTTCTAGGTTTTCAACAGAATTGATTGGTCGTTCTTTTAATTCCTTAAAAAAAGGCTCTAAACTCTCCCAATCCGTCAAAACGAAGTCTGCTGGTAGGTATTTATGGCTTAATTTTTGGATGTCTGCTGTTCTCTGCATAAGGTTCGTTATTAAGACGCAAATTTACTACTTTTACACACTTTAAAATTGTTAAATAAGTGGCCGAAACAATTCATTTACTTCCTGATCATATTGCCAATCAAATTGCGGCAGGCGAAGTCATACAAAGACCAGCCAGTGCCGTTAAGGAATTATTGGAAAATGCAGTAGATGCAGAAGCCACTGAAATTCGTTTGATCATTAACGAAGCGGGAAAATCACTTATCCAGGTCATTGACAATGGCAAGGGTATGTCTGAAAAAGACGCACAAAACGCTTTTGCTAGACATGCTACAAGTAAAATCAGTGTCATTGAAGATTTGTTTGAGATACGCACGATGGGATTCAGAGGCGAGGCATTAGCCTCCATTGCAGCCGTTGCACAAGTACAACTTAAAACAAGAAGAGCAGAAGACGAAGTAGGTGTAGAAGTGTCACTTGAAAATAGTAAAGTAATTGCTACTTCACCTGTGGCAGCACCAGTGGGTACTAGCATTAGTATGAAAAATTTGTTTTTCAACGTGCCTGCGAGAAGGAATTTTTTGAAAAGTAACTCTGCAGAACTTAAACATATACTTGAAGAATTTACAAGAGTCGCATTGGCATTTCCTGAAATATATTTTAATTTAAATAACAATGGTCAAGAAGTCTACCATTGGGAAGGTGGCAGCTTTAAACAAAGGGCCATTCAGGTTTTAGGCAATAGTTATCAAAGCAAATTAGTGACGGTAGGTGAACATACAGATTACCTGACCATTTCTGGATTTGTAGGAAAGCCAGAAACAGCGAAGAAAACAAGAAGCGATCAATACTTTTTTGTCAATAGAAGATTTATTAAGAGTGCTTATTTGCATCATGCAATCGCCAATGCTTTTGAAGGATTAATTGCAAAAGATAGTTTTCCAAGTTATATTTTATACATCGATGTAGATCCTTCGAAAGTGGACATCAATGTCCATCCAACCAAACAAGAAATCAAATTTGAAGATGATAAGATCATCTATGCATTTGTTCAGGCAGCTGTAAAACACGCACTGGCTCAGTTTAGCATTGCACCTTCTTTGGACTTTTCATTGGATGCCAATATTCAGCAGTTAGATGCCATTCAGAAACCATTTACAGAGGGACAGGTAAATGAGACTTCAAGAAAGTCTTTGTATGAAGGGTTTACGCAAAAGAACCAGGCACATTTTATTCCAAGATCTGATCAGGTTGGACAACAGGATTGGAAAAGTTTCTTCACAGAAATGCCAACTGCCAATCAAGAATTCATTGTGAAGTCTTCTTCTATGGGTTTATACAAAGAAGACGAATCCTTGTCTGTCCCCGAAGATGCTTTTTTAATGCAACTGCATCAAACCTATATTATCGCACCTACTAAGAGTGGGCTCATTATCATTCATCAGCAATTAGCACATGAAAGAGTTTTGTATGAGAAGTATCAAAAAGCGAGTATGCAGCCACACGCAACACAGAAAAGTTTATTTCCTGTTGTGTTGGAGTTGAGTGCAAGTGACGCCGTATTACTTGAAGAGATGATAGAGGACCTAGCCAATATAGGATATGAAATAGAAGCCTTCGGACAAAATAGTTTTATCATTCAAGGCATTCCAGCAGACGTAATGGCTGGCAATGAAAAAAACGCCATTGAACTTTTACTAGAACAGTTTAAACATTTTAGTGCTGATTTAAAATTCAGTAAGAGAGAGAAATTAATTCGATGCATGGCGCGTCAAATGGCCATTAAAGCAGGTCAAAACTTAGGACAAAAGGAAATGCACGGATTGATTGAATCACTTAGTGAATGTGATATCCCTAATACCACGGCATCTGGCGCACCCACCTTCATTGAGTTCAATGAAGATTATTTAGATCGATTATTTAGTAAGTAAATTATAACCCTTTAGTAACACTAGTTAGATATGTTTCAACTGCCCTTCTGACTTGTGCGCTTGACGGACTCATATGGTTAGCAACCAAAACAGAGAAATATAATTTTTGCTTTTTGGGCGTGTAGATAAACCCACTTAAAGCTACTTGTCCTCCCAATGTACCCGTTTTAGCATAAATTGTTCCTGGGAAATTTTTATAATAGGAAGCAATCGTTCCTTCTCCCCCTTTTTCAAATATATTTTTTACGCGTTCTTCTCCGAATTTAGTTTGCATCTGTTGCAAGATAGCTACATAGTTTTCTGGCGTATTTAAATTATACCTACTCAATCCACTCCCATCTACCCAGCGCATACGTTGTGGCAAATTAGCAAATAATAATTTCTTTGTACTGTCAATCAATGCCGCGTCATCCATCCTGCCCAATAATTGCTCGCTTGCCATCAACACAATTTGATCTGCATAAAAATTATCACTTCGCAACATCATTATTTTTAGTAAGCTATCTGTTGGAATGGTCTTTAAAGTCTTAAATGATTTTAAAGTGATATCGTTTAATGCACTAATGTTTTTACTCAAGCTGTCCTTTAAGATTGCAAGAACTTGTTTGGTATCATAAACGAATGGAACCTGGAAATATTTTTTTGTGTTATTTTGTTCAAGTGTAAAAAAACTATTTTCATTTTTAGCCCTTGTCCATTCCTTCCCAATTGTCGATGAAGGGTCTGCGGCTTGTTGTATAAAAAAATAGAACGGCTTAATGTTTAATTTTTTTTGATCCTGATAAAAATGAACCACATTGCCAAAAATAGGCATTCTAGCTCGCTCAGGTTGATAATCTTCCGCATAATCATTCCAAGACCAGCCATCACCAAATCTTTCGAAACGATCTCCTTTAAGCTCTACTGCAATTGCGACATGCTTTTTTGTATTTTTAATCAGCTCAACTATAGGTTGGTAGCTAAATTCAGGATGCATGAAACTTGGGTCGCCCTGAGGAATTAAGAAAATAGTGTCTGCATTCTCTGCCATCTTCCAACCCGGTAAAGAATCACCTAAAAACTGTAAACCTAAATAAGTGGCTAAAATTTTGGTATTACTTGCAGGTGTGAAATAATGATCACTCTGGTATTTTGTGAGCCACTGCCCCTTTGTGTCATTGTATATGGCAATACCGATGTGGGCACCCTTGACTGCCTCAGAAGATAATAATGTTTTTTGAGCTTGACGAACTGAACAAGCACTTAATACCATTGCAATTGCTGCAACAATAAATAATATTTTAAACCAATTTTCAAACTTAAATGTTGCTATTCTCTTTCTAATGCTCTTAGCCATCTTTCTGGAATTTCGTTATTGGAAGCTACTAAATAATCCTTGTAACTACAAGGCATCCATTCTTCATTATGCAGTTTCATCCACCATCTGCCTGTACTTTTACTTTGTAAAAATTGTGTGTCGATATCTGAAAAAGCAATTTGAAATTCTTTAAAACGATCTAATGCAGTTAATGGCGCTTCTTTTTTCCCACGATGTACCCCATCAATGATATACCAGATCATTTGTGCCATTTGAATCGCCGTTAAGCCATGGTGGTCAAGCTCTGCCTGGTAGCCAAACAAGCCAATTGAACTTGTTTTCCAACTCATCCCTGCATATTGCATCAATACACAAGCTTCTTCTCCATTAAAACCATTAGGGGTAATGACATTGGCAGGTGCTTGAGCATGTTGTATGGCACTGATATCAAAACTCATCATATGACTATCTCTAATCACCGGCTCCATCTCTTCAATACTTTCACGAACCACTCCCAATCTAAAACAGTCAAACCTTAACTTATCAATTGTTTCAAGCATATGCGGATGCATGAAATAACTTTGAAATCCAATATGTGCATAATGGTTTAAATGATTCGGCAATCCTGTAAATAATTCTTCTAAAAAATGATCTGATGGTAATCTCGCTTCTAAATCAAGATCTATTTTTGCATCTGCCACCACGGCATTCACTAAAGTTGGGATAGCCGTATACGCATGATATTGCGGAAGGGTAAGATCGTGAGAGCCCCCCATAATCACCACTTTTTTGTTTTGTAGTATCAATTCGGCAATCACTGTTCTCAATGCAGCATAGCTATCTTGAATAGACTGACCTAATTTCACATTTCCAATATCAGCAATAGTAACTTGAGCATGCCAATAATATAGATTGTATAATGCCGCTCGAACTGCATTGGCAGCTTCAAAACCATTCAATGCAAATCCTGCACCCCTACATTCTCCTGCACCAATTAAAACAATATCGGCATCGGTGATATCAGGCAGTTGATCTTCGTAAGATTTAATATGCTTACCGAGCTGTGTATCACGATAGCCTTCGTCTTTTGATAAGAAAGAAAGGTTAATGGGTTCAACAAAATCTTGAATAGAGGACAATGACATGGGCTAATATTATCTACAAATACTAACGTAAATTTTACCCAAACATTGCGTAATGGAGGATTAATCTTGGAATTTATAGCCTACACCCCTCATTGAAATAAAGTGTTTTGGGTGCTTAGGGTCGATTTCGAAGTACTTTCTAAAGTTGAGAATAAAATTGTCGATGGTTCTTGTATTGGGAAATACTTGATAGCCCCATACCAATTGTAGAATCTTTTCCCTTGTTACAACGGTATGCTTATGTTCAATGAGTAATTTTAATAACAATAACTCTCTTTTAGTAAGGGTGATTTTTTGCCCTGAAGCAAGCAGTACCTCTGAAGCATTGAAATCAATGCTGTGCCCTTGAAATTGATAACGTTCAATTTGAGGTGTAGTATTGGCCTGTAAAGAATGCTTCTGTATCATTTTTGCAACCCTCAAAAGTAACTCCTCCAAGTTAAACGGCTTGGTCAAATAGTCGTCCGCCCCTAGCTTCAATCCTTGTACCCTATTAGCGCTTGTATTTTTTGCACTAAGAATTAAAATGGGGGTTTGATTGTTATTCAATCGCATCCTTTCTGTAATGCTAAACCCATCTAAAGAGGGCAACATAATATCTAAAATTACAAGGTCATAATGAGCAGATTGTATTTGTTTTAAAGCCTCTTGCCCATCATAAGCAGAATCCACTTCATAGCCTTCCATCTCTAAATTTAGCTTTAAAGCCTCATGAAGATGTTCTTCGTCTTCAACCAATAAGATACTATATTTCTGCATGTTTAATCTGCCTTAAGTTGGACTACGAAAATAGTTCCTTTAGGTTGATTTGGTTGAATGAAAATCGAACCTGAATGAAATGTGACAATTTTTTTACACAAATACAACCCCAAACCTGTTCCCTTGGTTGTTCTAGTTTGCTCTGCACCCACTCTATAAAATTTGTCAAAAACTTTTGTTCTTTCCTCTAGTGCTATACCAACCCCTTCGTCTTTGACAGCTAATTCAATTTCTTTACCAGACAAATGTAAGTCTATAAAAATGGGAGATCCAGGGTCTGCATATTTGTTAGCGTTATCTAAAAGATTATTGATCATCAATTGCAATAATAAAGGTTCTCCATGCATTTGAATATTGGCATCAATTGAACTAATACATTTTCGATTGGCATATCTTTCTTCAAAGGATTGCACACATTGAACAGTAATAGCTGTCAGATCTACCATTTGCTTATTGGTTTCATATTGACCCATATCCAATTGAGAGGCCAATAAAATATTATTACACAAAGCGTCTAATCGCTTAGTCTCTTTAAGGGTATTTTGAATTAAATGCTGCTGTTGTTCGGGCTTTAAATCTCTTTTAACGATAGTCTCTAAATTCAATTGCGTAACTGCAATGGGTGTCTTGAGTTCATGCGTTACTGCCATCATGAAATTTTGTTGTAGCGTCGAGTACTTTAATTGTTTCAATAAAGAACGGTAAACATAAATGGCACCCAAAAAGAATAGCATTAAAAAGGTTAAGCCTTCGCCGATATATTGTTTTGTTTTTCTAACAGCAAATGCTTCAATAGTTGCAATATGTTGTTTGTCAACTTCACCCTTTGCTATAAGTGTTTCAATTTTTGTTGCTGTCAATAATTCATTTTGCTTTACCAATGCAACATACCACCAGATAAAAGCAGCTACCATATAGGTTAGGAATAACCAATAAATAATTCTAACCCATACTAACTTTGAGATGGAAATAGGCGTTCTCATTTTATAAAGTAGCTTTTTCTATTCGAATGCCTGTAGATAAAATATTTTGCAATGGATCTTCACGCATGGTGTGCTTAATGGTAAACGCATTTAGACCATATTTTAATTTTACTGGCTTAGGGTATAAAGGAATACGTTGATCATAAATATCATCCATGCCAGTCCCTAACCAACCTTTTTGATCGTCTGCCAAATTTAAATTGAACGCTTGAGTTTGAGTTTGTTCACCTGCGCTGCTATGACTAAGTTCTACCCAAATATTTTTATAATGATACGCATTGTGGTGCCTAATCACAAAGATAACCTTATACAAACTATTGGTATCGGTGATATTGAATAGATATTTTTCTGGCTTTGCACTAGACCACTGATGATCTGGATGAATTGTATTTTGTTCAGACAAGGGCATTGTTTGACAAGCCACTATGCTCATTACAAAACAGACACCAAATACGATACTAAAATACTTGCCCATTTATAACACGTTTAAGATTTGTTCTTTAGCTTTTTCTAATTCGTCTTTCATTACAATGACTGCTTTTTGAATATCAACATCATTGGCCTTGGAACCGGTGGTATTGATCTCTCTACCCATTTCTTGTAACACGAAAGAAAGTTTTTTACCTTTATTAGGGTCTTTTTCTGCAAGGATAGTTTTAAAATAAGCGCAATGATTGGTCAAACGTACACGCTCCTCGGAAATGTCAATTTTTTCGATATAGTAAATCAATTCTTGTTCTAAACGATTGTTGTCATATTTGTCTGGACCTACATTTTGTTCTAATAATTTTATCAAGCCATCTTTTATTTTTGTTCTTCTATTCGGCTCAATCACCGCTATAACGGCTTGCTGCGCTTCAATTGCTGCAACGCGCTCTAGCAAATCTAGCTCAATGGATTTTCCTTCCTCTTTTCTATGCAGATTCAATAAATCAATCGCTTGTTTTAATAAGCCAAAAATTGCCTGCTTCTCCTCCTCTGATAATACTTCATTTGTAGAAGAAACAACATCTGGCATTTTCAATAAAGTACTCAAAATATTTTCCTTGCCAATGCCTAGCTCATCCGCTAATTCAACTATTGGTTGATAGTAAGATCTCGCTAATTCTTTATTGATATTCACCGGCTTTGATGCACCATTTGATCTTACTGCAATAGAACACTCAACACTACCTCTAAATAAGTGCTCATTTAATGTATTTCTAATTTCTACTTCAATGGGTTTTAATAATGAAGGGATATTTAAACGGACATCAAATTGCTTTCCGTTTAAAGACTTGACTTCCACCAAAAGTGTTTTATCATTAAATGCCATTTCTGCCCTTCCATAACCCGTCATTGAATACAACATAAGTATACCATTATTTAGTCCATAAAGGTATTAAATAATGAGCTTGCAAGCGCTAAAGTTTGTACTTTAGCGAAGATTTTAACCCATGTACTACAAAGCACAAATACAAGCATTACAACAAACGACTAAGCAGTTTTTAGCGTCACCTTTAAGCATTGAACTCAATGCACTAAAAAAGGTATTACAGTTTCATGAATACCAATATTATGTGGTTAATGAGCCCTTAATTAGCGATTATGAATACGATCAGCTCTATCAAGCCTTATTGAAAATAGAAGCAGCCAATCCAGCCTGTATTACACCAGATTCGCCTAGTCAAAGAGTGGGCAATAGTCTGAATAGCAATTTTGAAACGGTACCGCATTTAGTGCCCATGTTAAGCTTGGAGAATAGCTACAATGCAGCTGACCTAAATGATTTTGATCGTAAAGCAAGGGAGAGTGCAGGCCTAGAAACCATCACCTATTGTGTTGAGCCAAAATTTGACGGGGCTAGTATCTCATTAATTTATGAAAACGACCTTTTAGTGCGAGCATGCACCAGGGGAGATGGCGTGGCAGGGGAAGACATCACTAAGAATATAAAACAAATTAGATCTATTCCACTCAGCATACCACTTGCAGAAAACGGCATTCAACAAATTGAAATTCGCGGCGAAGTCATTATGAGTAAAAAAGCCTTCAACGATTTTAATGAAAAATTGAAAGCCAAACAACAAGCAACACTTGCCAATCCAAGAAATGCAGCATCTGGAAGTTTAAGAATGAAAGACCCTAAAGAGGTTGCAGAAAGAAATTTAGACGCATTTATTTACCATATTAGTTATCTATTACCCATCCCTGGTAAAACAGTGAATCCTTTATTAAAAACACATAGCGGTTCACTAGAATTATTATGGAATATGGGATTTAGGTCACCTGAAAAAGAAAAGCATCTAGTGCATACAATACAAGAAGTGATTGATTATTGTAGTATTGCAGAATCAGGTAGAGATCAACTACCTTATGAGATTGACGGCTTAGTAGTGAAGGTCAATGATCTTGCTTTACAAGAAAAATTAGGCATGACTTCACACCATCCAAGATGGGCGATTGCTTATAAATTTAAAGCGAGACAGGCCACTACCATTTTAGAAAATGTAGAATTCCAAGTGGGTAGAACTGGCGCTGTTACACCAGTTGCTAAATTAAAACCAGTAGCTATAGGTGGTGTGACCGTTTCGAGTATTTCTATACATAACGAAGAATATATTGTAGAAAAAGATTTGCTTTTAGGAGACACAGTAATCATTGAGCGCGCAGGAGATGTGATACCACAAATAGTACATTCCATTGCAAGTTTAAGAACAGGCAATGAAAAAAAGATTCAATTCCCAACACATTGTCCGGTTTGCAATACTACACTGGTAAAGGAAAGTACAGAGGCGGTTTGGAGATGTACCAATATCAATTGCAGTGCACAAATTGTGGAGCGTATTGCGCATTTTGTTAGCAAGGATGCCATGGATATTAAAAATTTAGGCGAAGCGAATATTAAAAAATTCTTTGAACTTGGATTACTAAAAGACATTCCTGGTATATATACATTGGACTTTGAGCGCATTAGCACATTAGAAGGTTTTGGGAAAAAGAGTGTAGACAATTTAACTACGGCCATTGAAGCCTCTAAACAACAACCATTGCATAGATTGATCTATGCATTAGGGATTCGATTTGTAGGAGAAACAACAGCAAAAACGATCGCAAGCAGGATCAACCATTTGCTTGATTTAACGCGCATTACCGAGGAACAATTGCTTGAATTCGAAGATATAGGCATTAAAGTAGCCAATAGTATTGTACAATTTTTTCATGATCCAATGCAGCTCAACATGATTGAGTCCCTAATTCAGTTAGGATTAAATGTGGAACAAACCAGTCATCAACAAACAGATGGATCACTTACAGGATTGAATTTCTTATTCACTGGTACCTTAACCCAACTAAAGCGTGCAGACGCAGAAGAAATGGTTGAAGCAAGAGGTGGACATATTCTAAGTGGAGTAAGCAGTAAATTAAATTACCTTGTCGTAGGGGAAGACGCAGGAAGTAAATTAGAAAAAGCGAAAAAAATAGCTTCGATAAAAATTATAAGCGAGGTCGAGTTTATAGACCTTGTGAAATAAAATCAAGGCCCTCAAATAGGAGGGCCTCAAAAAAATCAAAAGACGTTATCAAAAAGTATGATTAACCTTTTAAATCATATTTTTTGATAACAAATACTCCGCTATTTGTACCGCATTGGTAGCGGCTCCCTTGCGAAGGTTATCACTTACAATCCACATATTTAAAGTCTTGGCTTGTGTCTCATCTCTTCGCAATCTACCAACAAATACATCATCTTTTTCATGTGCCCACAAAGGCATTGGATAAAATTGCGCAGCATCATCTTGTTGCACTACCACCCCAGGTGCTTTAGACAATAACGCAGTTAATTCATTCAAATCAAATTCATTTTCAAATTCTACATTCACACTTTCACTATGCCCCCCCACTACAGGAATTCGAACTGTGGTTGCCGTCACTTTGATAGTATCGTCTTGCATGATCTTGCAAGTTTCCTTTACCATTTTCATTTCTTCCTTCGTATAGCCATTTTCTAAGAAAACATCTATCTGAGGAATTACATTTAAGTCAATTTGGTATTTATAGGCCATCTGGTCTGCAGTCAGCTTTTCTCCTTTACGCTCGTTGAACAATTGATCTACTGCTTGCTTGCCAGTTCCAGTTACACTTTGGTAAGTGCTAACCACCACCCTTTTGATTTTATAATTTTCATGCAATGGTTGTAAAGCAACTACCATTTGAATGGTAGAACAGTTTGGATTTGCAATGATAAAATCATCTGAAGTTAAAACTGATGCATTCACTTCTGGCACAACTAATTTTTTTGTAGGATCCATCCTCCATGCAGAAGAATTATCAATCACACGAATACCTGCAGCGGCATATTTTGGTGCCCATTCTAAAGAAGTACTTCCGCCTGCAGAAAAAATGGCTACAGCTGGTTGAGCTGCAATACCATCTTCCATGCTAACAACTTTATATCCTTTGCCCTTAAAGATAACTTCTTTACCTACAGAACGTGCCGAAGCTACTGGGATTAACTCACTTACAGGGAAATTACGCTCTGCAAGCACTTCTAACATTTTGGTACCTACTAAACCTGTAGCACCGACTACTGCAACTTTCATATTTCTTAATTTAAAATTAATTTTATTGGTCAATCAAAAGTCTCAAAATACCCAAAGTCCTTTCAAGGACTTTAAAATCGTCTGAGTTTTTATTTTCATGCCTTACATTCTTTAAAGGCATGAAAATAAAAAAGCCTTCCAATTTCTTGGAAGGCTTCTGAGTATATTTTAAGACATACAAAAAATCAGCACCTTCCTTTTACAGTGGTTTCTTAATTTGTTTTGCATGTTTAATTTGCTTGTTCACTTGTACAAATGTAATTCGTTTAATATACCTGACAAAATTAAACTAGCTCAATATCAAAATTCACTAACTGAACAAACGATTGTACGCGCTCCTTAATGTCTTCAACATTGATCTCAGTTAAACGCTCTGTACCAAATTTCTCCACACAGAAACTTGCCATTGCGCTGCCTAAAATAATGGCAGATTTCATATTCTCAAATGAAATATCTTTTGTCTTAGCCAAATGAGCTACAAATCCACCAGCGAAAGTATCACCAGCACCAGTTGGATCAAATACTTCTTCTAATGGCAATGCAGGAGCAAAGAATACTTCATTTTCATGGAATAATAAAGCCCCATGCTCACCCTTTTTAATGATAACAAATTTAGGGCCCATGTCCATGATCTTTTTTGCTGCTTTCACCAAGCTATATTCACCGCTCAATTGTCTTGCTTCACTATCATTCACTGATAATACATCCACTAAACTGATTGTATGTTTTAAATCGTCCATCATGATATCCATCCAAAGATTCATCGTATCCATGACGATTAATTTTGGTCTGTTTCTCATTTGTTTGATTACACTACTTTGAACGGCAGGAACTAAATTTCCCAACATTAATATTTCACAATCCTGATAACTTTCTGGAACAACCGGTTGAAAGTTTTCCAATACATTTAATTGTGTATCTAATGTATCGCGCGTGTTCATATCCATATGATACTTACCGCTCCAGAAAAAGGTTTTTTCGTCTTTTTTAATTTGCACACCTTCCAAGTTTACACCTCTTGCAGTCAACGCATCTAATTGTGCTTGTGGAAAGTCTCCACCAACCACTGAAATTTGCTTCACTGGTGTAAAATTAGAAGCGCACCAAGCTATATAAGTGGCTGCACCACCAATAATTTTATCACTTTTCCCAAAAGGGGTTTCAATGGCATCGAAAGCCATAGATCCAACGACTACTAAAGACATGTGTATTTTTTTGATTTTCAGCTGCGAAACTACGATTTTTAAGACATCCTACCCAAAGCAATCCAAATCGAAGTATTTCTATAAACACAACTGATTGATTATCAAAAAACTAACAAAATTGGATATTTTAATCAAAAATTAATCAAAACGTTGGTATTTATTCGATAATTTTGTGCTAACAAACGATCAAAAATAAAACTATGGCTAGAATAAAAACCGAAAAAAACGGATCCAGAAAGGACGTAATTGTGAGTAAAGCAGCCACTCTTTTTAGAGAAAAGGGATACAAAGCGGCAAGTATGCGCGATTTAGCAGAAGCGGTTGGCGTGGAAGCGGCAAGTTTGTACAACCATATCAAATCAAAAAGTGAGTTGTTGCATGAATTGGTGTTCAATGTAGCCAATCGATTTGTATTGAAAATTGACGAGATTGAGTCTGAGCCAATTAGTTCATTAAAGAAGATGGAGAAGATTCTAAGATTCCATATTGTGGAGATGATTCATAATTACGAGGAAGTATATGTAAGCGATAGAGAATGGAAACATCTTTCAGATCCTTACTTATCCAATTATCAAAATCAAAGAAGAGTCTATCGTAAAAGATTGGCAGCGATTATAGAAGAAGGAATTAGAAATAAGGAGATCAAGCCAATAGATGCGCCTACAGTAGTTTTAATCTTTTTGCATGCTGTGAGTGGGATTGAGAGCTGGCACCGATCAACTAAGAAAATCAGCGCTGAAGAACTAGAACAAAACATGGTCGCTATTTTAATAGATGGACTCAAAGCAAATAATTAGAAAACTTGATGTAAGTAGATGAGCCTTCTCCAAAAGAGAAGGCTTTTTTATTAAATCAGATTACCGCTTGATTGTATTAACTTTGTAGCTTATAATAAGTACAAGTGTCAGAAAGAAATAATTTTATTGATTACATCCGCATTTTTGCCCACAGTGGTCATGGCGGAGCAGGTTGTAGGCATTTCCTAAGAAATAAGTTAACTGCCAAAGGCGGGCCAGATGGCGGGGATGGAGGAAGAGGCGGGCATGTTATCCTTAGAGGTAATTCCCAACTATGGACATTACTGCATTTGCGTTATCATAAGAATGTATTGGCAAAGGATGGAGAGAATGGTTCAAAAAATAAATGTACCGGCAAAGACGGTGAAGATATTATTATTGAAGTGCCATTAGGTACTATTGCTAGAGACGAAGAGACTGGTGAAATAGAAGCTGAGATCTTACATGATGGACAAGAAATAGTTTGGTTGAAAGGTGGACGTGGTGGATTAGGTAACTGCAATTTCGCCACACCTACACAACAAGTACCTGAATATGCACAACCTGGTGAAGATGGCGTTGAAGGATGGAAACAAATTGAATTAAAAGTATTAGCAGACGTTGGATTGGTTGGCTTCCCAAATGCTGGTAAGTCAACTTTATTATCTGCAATTACTGCAGCTAAGCCTAAGATTGCCAACTATGCTTTCACGACCTTAACACCTCAATTGGGGATGGTAGAATATAGAAACAATCGATCTTTCTGTATCGCCGATTTGCCTGGTATCATTGAAGGAGCGGCCGAAGGAAAAGGTTTAGGACATCGATTCTTAAGACATATTGAACGCAATGCCGTTTTGTTATTTTTAATCCCTGCAGATTCGAATGATCATAAAAAGGAATTTGAAATTTTAAAGAACGAGTTAAACGAATTTAATCCTGAATTACTTCAAAAAGATTTTATCATCGCTATCAGTAAATCAGATTTACTAGACCAAGAATTGATGGACGCAATTGAGAAAGAATTACCAGAAAACATTCCGCATATTTTTATCTCATCTGCTATCTCTAAAAATTTAATGGAATTGAAAGATTTACTTTGGAAGACATTGAACAAGCCAGTAGACGCCTAATTGACACAAGCACAGAATCAATTATTTAAATTAAGACGGACACTCAATAAAATAATTAAAGGATACAATCTCTATATAAAAAAAGAGTCTCGATTTTTCGAGACTCTTTTTTTTATGATCTACTAGATTGAGACTAGTTATTGTTTTGCTTAGTTGCTTTACTACGCTCATTTTCATCCAACAAAGACTTACGCATACGAACCGACTTTGGAGTCACCTCGATACACTCATCAAATTGGATATACTCCATACACTCTTCTA
>JACCDW010580011.1_pt1 | contig 24852 bp, 21 predicted proteins | sample 7449781 | NCBI WGS metagenome assembly JACCDW01 (sample SAMN15323449, study PRJNA562643) | freshwater metagenome | isolation source: river surface water | place: USA:Blue River Watershed | collected 2017-08-18
AATGGACTCGCCTGACCACCCGACTCGGCATGAGCCTGGGCCTTGCCATCTTCCTGGCCCTGCCAGCGCAGGCGCAAACCCTGCGGTGGTCCAGCAGTGGCGATCCGCTCACGATGGATCCGCACTCGCAGAACGAGCTCATGACCAACATCATGAACGCCCAGGTGTATGAGCGGCTGCTGTCTCGTGATCGGCAACTGCAGATCGTGCCCGGCCTGGCCAGCACCTGGCAACAGGTGTCGCCCACCCTGTGGCGCTTCAAGTTGCGCACGGGCGTGAAGTTCCACGATGGCACACCCTTCAATGCCGATGACGTGGTGTTCTCCATCAAGCGCGCGCAGGCGCCGACCTCGCAGCTCAATGCCTATGCGCTGGCCTGCGGCGAGCCGGTGAAGATCGATGACTTCACCGTCGAATTCCGTCTGAAGACGGTCAATCCCATCTTTCTCCAGCACTTGGAGACCCTGCCCATCATGAGCAAGGCCTGGAGTGAGAAGCACAAGGTCACCCGCCCACTGGATTTCAAGAACCGCGAGGAGAGCCACGCGTCGATGAATGCCAACGGCACTGGCCCCTACATGCTGGTGCAGCGCCAACCGGGTGTGCGCACGGTGCACAGGCGCAACCCCAACTACTGGGGAACGTTCGAAGGCAATGTTCAGGAGTCGGTTTTCACGCCCATCTCCAACGATGCGACCCGCTTGGCTGCGCTGGTCAGCGGTGAGCTGGATTTCGTGCACGACCCGGCGCCACGAGATATTGCGCGACTGCGCAACACCGCCGGCGTGAAGGTGATCGACGGTCAGGAGAACCGCATCGTGTTCATCGGGCTTGACCAGGCCCGCGATGAGTTGCTGTACAGCAGCGTCAAGGGCAAGAACCCGTTCAAGGACATTCGCGTGCGCCGCGCGATGTACCAGGCCATCGACATCGAGACGATTCGAAGCAAGTTGATGAACGGCTTGAGCATTCCCTCGGGTGCGCTGACGCCTTCTCCCTTGGGGGCCTACAACGACGCCGAACTGGAAAGGCGCCTTCCCTTCGATGTGAGGGCCGCGCGTGCGCTGCTGGCCGAAGCCGGTTACGGCGACGGGTTCGAGTTCACCCTGGACTGCCCCAACAACCGCTACATCAATGACGAAGAGATCTGCATCGCCTTGGCCGGCATGTGGGCCCAACTCAAGATCAAGGTGCGGGTCAACGCGATGCCGCGTACCACCTACTTCCCGAAGATCGAAAAGCTCGACACCAGCGCCTACATGCTGGGTTGGGGCGGAGCGATCACGGACGCCGAAACCTCGATGACGCCGCTCTACCGCAACCGGGGTGCCGGCGGGATCGGTGCCTACAACTACGGCAACTACCGCAACGACAAGGCCGATGAGATCGCCGCCAAGTCCAGCGTGGAAGGCGATCCGGTCAAGCGCGAGGCGCTGGTCAAGGCTGCGCTCAAGGCCTACCGCGATGACATCGTGGTGATTCCGTTGCACCGCCAGGTGATTCCCTGGGCGGTTCGCCAGAACGTGACCCCGGCACACAAGGCCGACAACTACGTCGAGATCAAGTGGTTCTCGGTGGGGGCAAGGTAATCCGGCGTCCGCCCCGCGCCCAGCGGTGGCTCAGCCCGAATTGCGAAGGCCGGCGGCAATGCCGTTGATGGAGATGTGGATCCCCGTCTGTACCCGTGCGATTTCGGGGTCGCCTTCGCGCCGGTTGCGGTAGCGCCGGATCAGCTCCACCTGCAGGTGGTTCAAGGGGTCCAGGTAGGGGAAGCGGTGTTGGATCGAACGCGCCAGTGAGGGGTTGCTGGCCAGCCGCTCCCGTTCTCCGGTGATCAACTCCAGGGCCCGGTGGCAGCGCTGCCACTCACGCTCGATGGCGCCGAATTGCCGCTTGGCCAGCGCGCGGTCCTCCACCAATTCCAGGTATCGAGAGGCCACGCGCAGGTCACTCTTGGCCAGCACCATGTCCATATTGCTCAGCAGGGCGCGGAAGAACGGCCACTGTTTGGCCATGCGTCGCAGCAGGGCCAGGCGCTGATCATGGATCGCGCCGGGTTTGCCGAGCCACCGCTCGACGGCGGATCCAAACCCCGCCCAGCCCGGCAGGCTCACCCGGCACTGGCCCCAGCTGAAGCTCCAGGGTATGGCCCTGAGATCGTGAATCGCCCATCCCCGGCGACCGTCGCGGGGGCGCATGGGGGGCCGCGAACCGATGTTGAGTTCGGCCAGTTCGCGGATCGGCGTGGCGGCGAAGAAGTAGTCGGTGAAGGCCGAGTCGCCGTACACGAGTTCACGATAGGCCTCGTAGCTGGCGGTGGAGAGTTCGGCCGCCGCCTGCAGGAAGCCCTTGGGCACGGGCTTGGCTGACTGCAGCAGCGTGGCCTCCAGCGTGGCTGACACCAGCGTCTCCAGATTGCGCCGGCCAATCTCGGGATGGGCGTACTTCGAGGCGATCACCTCACCCTGTTCGGTCAGGCGAATCTGCCCGTTGACCGTGCCCGCAGGCTGGGCCAGGATCGCCTGGTAGCTGGGCCCACCGCCACGCCCCACGGTGCCGCCCCGGCCATGGAACAGGCGCAGCCTCAGGCCGTGTTCGCGCCGCAGCGGTTCGAACAAGTCCACCAAACCCAGTTCGGCCTGGTACAGCGCCCAGTTGCTGGTGAAGAAGCTGCCGTCCTTGTTGCTGTCGCTGTAGCCCAGCATCACATCTTGCTCACTTCGCCCTTCGAGCAGCATGGCCAGCACGCCCGGCAGGCTCAGGTACTCACGCATCACCTTGGGTGCACGGCGCAGGTCGTCAATCGTTTCGAACAAAGGGGAAACGATCAGGTCGCACCGTGCACCCGCCGCCCCCAGCCGACCATGCATCAGCCCACATTCCTTCTGCAGCAGCAGTACCTCCAGCAGGTCGCTCACCTCTTCCGTGTGGGAAATGATGGCGTGCCGGATGGCTTCCCGACCATGGCGCGCAATGCCGTCACGTGCGGCTTCGAATACGGCCAGCTCGCGCAGTGTGGTTTGGCCGTAGGCCTGGTTGGGCACGCGCAGGGGGCGCGGGTCCTGCAGCGCACGCAACAGCAGATCGCGGCGTTGGGGTTCGTCCAGCTGCGCATAGGCTTCGCACAGTTGTGCGCCTTCCAGCAGTTCGGCCACGGCCACTTCATGCTGGTCCGAGCTCTGGCGCAGGTCGACCGTGGCCAGGTGGAAACCAAAGACCTCGACCGCGCGGATCAGCGGCAGCAGCCTCGGGCTGGACAGAGCCTGTGCGCGATGGTGCTCCAGTGAACGACGGATTACCTGCAGGTCCGACAGCAGCTCAGTTGGATCGATGTAGGGATCGGTGGGCGCCACGGCATGCGCCAGCGCCTCGGTCTCAGTGAGGGCCTGCAGCGTGGCCGCCAGGCGCGCGTAAATGCCGATGAGTGCGCGGCGGTAGGGTTCGTCCCGCCGGTGCGGGTTGGTGTCGGTGGAGCGGTCGGCCAACGCTGTCATCTCGGGCGTGATCTCAGCCAGCGTCTGCGAGATCGACAGTTCCGCGCCCAGTTCATGCACTTGTCGCAGGTAGTGGCGCAGGGCCACTTCGCACTGGCGCGACAACGCGCGCCGCAAGGACTCGGCCCCCACATTCGGATTGCCGTCGCGGTCGCCGCCGATCCAATGGCCCATCCGAAAGAAGGGCTCGATCCGATGGCCGGGTAGTGCCTCTTCCAGCTGCGCATACAGGCGTGGAATCTCGGCAAGAAAGGTGGTGCCGTAGTAGCCGAGCGCGTTCTCGATCTCATCGGCCACTGTCAGCCGTGTGGTGCGCAGCATGCGCGTTTGCCATAACTGGGTGATGCGCGCCCGAAGCTGCGTTTCAATGGCCGCGCGTTCACGCTCGCCATGGGCGTGGTCCCACTGTGCGATCAGACCCGCCAGCGCGCGCTGTGCGTCCAAGATGCTTTGCCGCTGCACTTCGGTTGGGTGCGCGGTCAGCACCGGTGAGATGTAGGCCTGTCTGAGCAGCGATGCGATCTCTGCGCCGCGCACGCCCGCGTCACCCAGTCGCTCCAGGGTCAGGGCCAAGGACCCCTCCTGCAGGTGACCCTGCGACTCATGGTGTTCGCGTCGGCGCACATGGTGGCGATCCTCGGCGATATTGGCCAGGTGGCTGAAGTAGCTGAAGGCGCGGATCACCATGACGGTTTGGTCGCCGCTCAGATTGGCCAACATGCGGGTAAGCACACGCCCGGCCGATGCGTCCCTCTTTAGGCGGAAAGCCACCGACAGCTGCCGCACCCGCTCCACCAGCTCATAGGCCTCAACCCCTTCATGTTCGCGAATGACGTCGCCCAACAAGCGACCGAGCAGGCGGATATCGCGCACCAGGGGCTGGTCTTTGTCGGCATCCTGGGCGGAAGCCCGGCGGCCGCGCGTGGCAGTGTTGGTGGGCATGGCGTTCGCCTCGTGGGTCCGTGTTCTTGACATCGCGCCACGCACCGTTGGGGGCATGGCTTGAGAAAGGGAATATATGTAATTGTGTTACATAAAACATATATACGAAATGTAACGAAATTTCCAATGCAACAGCTCGGCCGCCGCGTCCTCATAATGTCCACATGAATTCGTCAGGTAAGACCCATTCCCACGACGCCACGCCAGCCGCCCCGGTGGGCTCCGTTGTCATCGCCACCCGCGAAAGCCGCTTGGCGCTCTGGCAGGCCGAGCACGTCAAGGCCCTGCTCACACAGCGCTTTGGCCTGCAGGTCTCGCTGCTGGGCATGACCACGCAGGGCGACCAGATCCTGGACCGTGCGTTGAGCAAGGTGGGCGGTAAGGGCTTGTTCGTGAAGGAGCTCGAGACCGCACTTCAGGAGCGCCGGGCCGACTTGGCCGTGCATTCCCTCAAGGACGTTCCGATGGACCTGCCGTCCGGCTTCTCGCTGGCCGCTGTGATGGAGCGCGAGGATCCGCGAGATGCATTTGTCAGTCCGCGACACGAGAACCTGCAGAGCCTGCCGCTGGGCGCCTGTGTGGGCACCTCCAGTCTTCGCCGCGTGGTGATGCTCAGGGCCCTGCGGCCCGATCTGCGCATCGAGCCGCTGCGCGGCAACCTCGACACGCGTCTGCGCAAGCTCGATGAGGGCCAGTACGACGCCATCGTCCTGGCGGCTGCCGGGCTCAAGCGTCTTGGCTTGTCCTCGCGCATCCGTGCCGTGTTCGACACGCAGGACATGTTGCCTGCGGCCGGGCAGGGTGCTTTGGGTCTTGAGATCCGCGAGGGCGACGCGCCGCTGGCGGCCGTGCTGCAGCAGCTTGTGCACACCCCAACCTGGCTGGCGGTACACGCCGAGCGCGCGGTATCGCGTGCCCTGGGTGGAAGCTGCAGCATGCCCTTGGCCGCGCACGGGCGCTGGCAGGGGCATGAACTTGAACTCAGCGCCGCGCTGGGGCACCCGGGTGATCCCGCGGCGCCCTTGTTGCGCGTTCGCTTGCAGCGTGCCCTGGATTCGGCAGCGGCGGCCGACGCCCTGGGGCAAGAGGCGGCCCAGGCACTGATCGACCAGGGCGGCCGGCCATACCTGAGCGCTGCTGCCGCAGCGGTCTGATCCGGCCCTCATGCTGTTGGTGACGCGGCCGCGCGAACAGGCCCATGAGTGGGTGGCGCGGCTGACGGCGGCCGGCGTGCCGGGGCGTTTCATGCCCTTGTTGGGCATCCATCCCGCACCCAACCCGCAGGCCGTTGTTGAGGCTTGGCAGGGTCTGGCCACATGCCGCGCGGTCATGTTCGTGAGCCCCAACGCGGTGGCCGGGTTCTTTGCTGCCGCACCATCCGGTGCCCCGTGGCCCGCCGGGGTCATTGCTGTCGCGCCAGGCCCTGGCACGGCTGCAGCCCTCATCGCGCAAGGTGTCAGCGAGGCTTGCATTGTTCAGCCCGCGGCCGATGCGGCGCAGTTCGATTCCGAGTCACTGTGGCCCGAATTGGAGCGCTACCCCTGGCAGGAGGCCCGGGTGCTCGTGGCCCGTGGTGAGGGGGGGCGAGATTGGCTTATCCAGCGCTGGGCCCAAGCCGGTGCACGCGTGCACACGGTGACGGCTTACACGCGAGGCGCGCCAGACCCGAGCGAACAAGAGCGGCAGACACTTCGCGCCGCCGTGCAGCGGCCTGCCGAGCATGTGTGGCTGCTGTCCAGCAGTGAGGCCCTGGATCATTTGCTTGAGCTGGTACAGGCCCTCGGCTCCTTATCCGGCTCCTTGTCCGGCCCCTTGTCTGCCCCTTTGCTTGACCACTGGCTGGGCCAGGCGCGTGCATTGGCCACGCACCCCCGCATCTTCGACCGTGCGCGCCAACTGGGCCTGCGCCATGTCAGTACCTGTCGTGCCGACTTCGCCTCGGTGGTGGCTGCATACAATCGGCCACACCGTGAACCCTGAAGCGCCACCGTCACCGCCCACCGCGGCCAGCCAAGAGCCGGTTTCGACCGTGTCGGCGGGCAGCATGCCCCGCTGGATGGCTTGGGCCCTGGCTTTGGCGGCAGCCATTCTATTGACGGCCCTTGCACTGGCCTGGACGGCCCAGCAGCGCGTTCGCTTGCTTGAGCAGCAGCTGGTGGCCCGTCAACAGCAGTCGCAGAGCGAGTCGGGCGAGGCGCTTGTGCTGGCCAAGCAATCGCAGGACACGGCGCGTGAATCCGCTGCCCGCATGGCATTGCTGGAGGCGCGCTTGGCCGAGGCGGCGGTGCAGCGCACCCAACTTGACGAGCTCATCCAGTCGCTGACCCGCTCGCGTGACGAAAACCTGTTGGCCGATATCGAATCGGCCATTCGCATGGCCCAACAGCAGGCGGCGCTCACGGGCTCACTGGAGCCGCTGATCTCTGCCTTGCGCCAAGCAGACGAGCGATTGGCTCGCCACAACCAGCCGCGACTCGAGCGGGTGCGCCGTGGCGTCCTGCGCGACCTCGAGCGTGTGCGCAGCGCGGCACAAGTGGATGTGGCCTCGCTGGTCATCCGCATTGACGAAGTGGCCAGGCAGGTCGATGACCTGCCCTTGGCCGCACTGGCCACCGCACCCACACCCAGTGCGGCTGCGACCGCCACCGCAGCAGCACAGTCCGCGTCGTCATCGCAAGCCCCATCGGACGCGACGTCACCGCCTGATCCCACGGCCCCAACCCCTGCGGCCCGCCCCTGGCAACAGGCGCTCAACGACGCCAGCCAGTGGGGCCTGAGGGCGCTGGGGGCGGCCTGGGATGAAGTGCGCTCGCTGGTGCGCATCACCCGCATCGACAACCCTGAGGCTGTCCTTGCCTCTCCTGAGCAGCAGTACTTCTTGCGCGAAAACCTGAAGCTGCGCCTGCTCAATGCGCGGCTGGCCCTGCTTTCGCGCCAGTTCGATGTTGCGCAGTCGGATCTGCGCGATGCGCAGCGCAGCATCGAACGCTACTTTGACCCATCATCCCGGCGTGTGGCAGCCACCGTCGATCTGGTGCGTCAGGTGGCTCAACTCACGCGGCAGGTGAACCTGCCCCGGCCCGACGAAACCCTGGCCGCGCTGGCCGCGGTCAACACACTGCGTTGAATCGCTGGCGCCCATGAAGCTGGTCGTCTGGCTTGTCCTGCTGTTCGCCGTTGCGGTCGTGGTGGCCATGACCCTGGGGGCCAACGACGGACTGGTGTCCTTTTACTGGCGTGGCTGGCGTGTTGACCTGTCCTTGAACTTCTTCGTCCTCAGCCTGCTGGGCGTGTTCATCGGTCTGTCCGGCAGTGTGCGTTTTGCCCGTTGGCTCACCGGGCTGCCGGCGCGGGCCAAGGCCTGGCGAGCCGAGCGCCGCGAACAGGCCCTGCAGGCGGCCCAGCGGCAGGTCTTGTTGGAAACCTTCTCGGCGCGCTACACCCGCGCGGTGAAGGCGGCCCGCCGGGCTCAGGAGCTCGCCGGTGACTTGCCGGGTCGCAGTGGCCAGGCCGAAACGCGGGCCATCAACCACCTGCTGGCGGCCATCGCCATGCACCGCTTACAGGATCGTGCCGGGCGCGACGAACAGGCCAGGCTGGCCCAGGCGTGCATGGACAGCGCCGTGGCCTCACACGGCGCCGGCGCTGCGCGTGCACGGGCGCCCGCGGCAGCCGGCGGCCTGGCGTTGTTGCGCGCCGAATGGGCCCTGGACGATCACGACGCTCCGGCCGCCTTGGCCCACCTGTCGGCCTTGCCACCAGGCGCATCGCGGCGCATCCAGGCGCAGCGCCTTCGCTTGCAGGCGCATCAGTTGGCTCAGCAGCCCGCTGAGGCCTTGAAGGCCGTGCGCCAACTGGCCAAGCACCAGGCCTTCAAGCCTGAAGCGGCACGCAGCCTCATCCGCTCGCTGGCCATGGGCGTACTCGATTTGGCGCGCGATCTCGACGGACTGCAGCGCCTGTGGATGGAACTCGAACGCGAGGACCGGCAGGACGTCGCCATCCTCGCCCACGCGGTGCGCCGTGCCGTGGCCTTGGGCGACCGTGTCTGGGCGCGCCGCGTGCTGCGTTTGGCCTGGGATTCGGCATCGGCGCTTGAGGTCGAGCAGCGGCGGCTGTTGGCGCACAGCACTTGGCGGGTGGTCGAGGGCATTGAGCCCGATTGGCTGGCGCCGGTGGAGAGCCTGGCGGCCACGCATGGCCGTGAGCCCATGGTGTTGGCCGTGGCCGCAGCCATCTACGCCGAACGGCAGTTGTGGGGCAAGGCGCAACCGCTGCTCGAGCAAACCGTGCGCAGTGACCTGCCGGCCGAAGTGCGGCGCGATGCCTGGTGTCGCCTGGCCCAGTTGGCGCTGCACAAGGATGACGCTGCAGCGGCCCATCGCTGTTTCCGACAGGCAGCCGAACTGGTCTGATGCGTATGCTATGATGCGAGGCTCAGCGGCTGTAGCTCAGTTGGATAGAGTACTTGGCTACGAACCAAGGGGTCGTGGGTTCGAATCCTGCCAGCCGCGCCAGATGTACAGCACGGGCCAACTCCAAAAGAGTTGGCCCGTTTTGTTTGGGCGGCACCTGGTTCAGCTCCTGCCGGTCAGGAAGCTCAACAGTTCACGGTTGCGCGGCAGTCGCATGCGCTCGGGCGGCACCAACGCGGTGATCTGGTTGCCGAATCGAGTGTGCGGAGACCATGCCGGCAGAACGCGCAACAGGCGTCCGTCCAACAGTGCATCGGCGCAAAGATAGTCCGGCAGCAGCGCTACCCCAAAACCCTGAAGGCAGGCTTCGAGCACGGCCTCGGGGTTGTCCACGTGGTATCGACTGCGCACCTGAACGCGTTCGCGCTGCTCCCCGCTGACCAATGTCCACCAGTCATCTGCCGGTTCACGCCAATAGAACAGGCAGGGCAGGGTGCTCAGCTCGCTTGGGCTTTGCGGTTCACCCTGGGCCGCGATGCAGGCCGGCGAAGCTGCCAACAGCCAACTGACCACGGCCACCGGTGTGGCGTGCAGGTCCACCTGTGCGGCGCTGGCGCTCCAGCGGAACGCCACGTCGATGCGCTCATAGGCCAGCTCGAGCATCCGATCGGCCAGCATCACCTCCACCTCCACGCCCGGATGCAAGCGAAGGAACTCGGGCAGCCTTCGGCACAACACCCGCTGCCCCCAGGACACCGGTGCGGTCACGCGGATGCGCCCGCTGAGGTCCGAGCGCATGGCGCGCAGCCTTTCCTCCCCAGCGGCCAGTTCGGCCAGTGCTCGGCGCGCATGTTCCAGATAACCCTCACCGGCCGGCGTCAAGGCCACACGCCGCGTGCTGCGGCTGAAGAGCGTGGCTCCAAGTGCCTCCTCAAGCTGCGCCACCCGCTTGCTCACCACGCTCTTGGCCACGCCAAGCGCCGGTGCGCTGCGGCTCACGCTCAAGGTTTCGGCCACCTTGACGAAGGTGGCCAGGAGGTCGCTGCTGATCACGATTGTTCTCAATTGGTGGACAAAACGTTCACATTGAACGGGATATGCAGGCAAGCGTCAATCCCACAAACTCCTCGCGTGGTGTCGTTCGACCCCACATCAAAGACAACTGCAGTAGGAGACAACATGAAGATCTACGCCGACCCCATCACCATCAACTGCCGCAAGGTGATCGCGGGGCTTGACCTGATGGGCGCTTCCTATGAGCTCGTCCATGTGGACTACTTCAAGGCTGAGCAGAAGAGCCCCGAGTACATGGCCATCAACCCGAATGCCGCAATCCCTGCGATGGTCGATGGCGACTTCGTCCTGTGGGAGTCCAACTCCATCCTGCAGTACGCCGCCGACAAGATCGGCAATGGAGCTGCCTACCCCAAAGAGTCCAAGGTCCGCGCCGACATCAACCGCTGGATGTTCTGGGAGTCGGCATCCTGGTTCCCCAGTTGCTACACCTATCTGGTCGAGAACTGCGTGAAGCCCTTGCTTGGCGGCGCACCCGACCCGGCCGTCCTCGAGGCGCAGACCCCCAACTTCCACAAACTCGCCGGCATACTGGATGCCCGCCTGAAGTCCCACCAGTGGGTTGCTGGCACCGCGGGCCCCACCATCGCCGATATTGCTCTGGCCTCGCCCATGCACCTGCACGGCTGGCAGCAGTTGCCCCTGGCGGCGCATCCCCATCTGCTTCGCTGGATGACCGAAGGCGTCGAAAAGCTTCCATGCTGGGAAAAGTCTTGGGTGGGCGAAGGTTTCACGACCAAGAAGGTGTAAGCACGCTCGCCATGAACGCTCCCGTCTCTGTCCGCGCCACCATGAACTACTCGGTCGACAACGGCATCCCGCCGGACTACTACTTCTACGAACCCGACCCTTCGCTCAAGCTCAACCCGCCTGGCACGGATGCCAAAGAGGTCGACATCCACAACGGATGGCCCGAGGTGGATCGTCTCTCACTGGATCGAGAGGGCTTCGAACTTCACGACTTCGGCGCCCAATTTGATCGGTTCGACGATGAGGAGTCGATTCGCAGCACCTTCCATCCTCAGGTGGCCGCTTTCGTCAAGCGGCACACCGGTGCGCGCGAAGTGGTGGTGTTCGACCACACCATCCGCAAGCGCATGGCCGCCGATCTGAAGGTGCAGACCGAAGTCCACCGCCCTGCGGTGTTGCTGGTGCACAGCGACTACACCGTCATCAGCGGCCCGCAGCGCGTTCGTGACATCATGAAGCAGCGTGCCGAGCCCCTTCTGCAGGGACGGGTGGCCTTCTACAACGTTTGGAAGCCGCTGTACCGCCGAGTGGAGGAACTGCCGCTGGCGATGATCGACGCCAGCACACATGACCCCGCTGACATGCTGCGCATGGACCTGAAGTACCGCGAGCGCACGGGTGAGATCTACGTCATGCGCCACGCCCCCGGCCACCGCTGGGTGTACTTCCCGCAGATGGAAGCCCATCAGGCACTGATGCTCAAGACCTACGACAGCAGCACCGATGGGCGCTGCCGCTTCATGGGCCATTCGGCGTTCGAAGACCCCACGACCCCGGCCGATGCGCCCAAGCGCGAGAGCATCGAGGTGCGCACCATGGCCTTTTTCTGAAGGCCATGCACCCGCTCTCGAACGGTGGGCCTCAGATGTCGAAGAACACCGTCTCGCGTGCCGGGTCGGCGTGCTGCAGGTGGATGTCGAAGCGGTAGACCACCTGCCCGTCGCGCTCGGTGCGGCGTGCCACCAGGGTGTGGCGCCGCACCTCCCATTCGATGCCATTGAGCACGGGATCGCGGGCGTTGGCTGCCGCCTCGTCATCGAAGTACATCCGCGTGTGCAGCCCCAGATTGATGCCGCGGGCGAAAAGGATCAGCGACAGGTGGGGCGCCTGAGCCGCACCACTGGGCTCGACCACGGCGCCAGGCTTGATGGTGTCGAAGCGCCACACACCGGAGTCGAAGTCGGCGCCCGTGCGGCCCCAGCCCCGAAAGGCCGAGGGCTTTGGGTCGGCCGGATGCGCGTAGTGGCCCTGGGCGTCTGCCTGCCAAAGTTCGATCAGCAGGTCTCGAATCGGTGTGCCTGAACCGTCGTACACCACGCCTTCGACCACGATGTGGCCGACTGAACCCGGCGCGGCCAGCTCGTGCCCATAGGTTCGCTCAAAGATATCGAAGCCCGCCTGCTGCGGTGCCAAGCCGATGTGCACAAAGGGACCGCCGGTCTGAGAGGCGGTCTCCTTCAGCCGTGTGATGGCACGTGTGTTTGGCATCATGTGGGGCTCCATGGTGTGGAATTCGGCAAAAGCGGGGCAAGCATCAGGTGCGAACAGGTCAGCGGCCTTCGAACCAGGTCTGGCGTCGCCCGCGCAGCACGATGTCGAATCGGTAGCAGCGCGCATCCAACTCCACGAAGTTGGCCCGGTCCTCCAGGGCGATCAGGCCACGAACCTGCTCCTCGTCGGGAATGCCCTGCAGGATCGGGCATCCCGAGATCAGCGTATCGCCCTCGAAGTACATCTGCGTGATCAGTCGCTGCGCCCAGCCGTCGCCCTGCAGCGAGTAGTGGATGTGCGAGGGGCGCCAGTCGTTGATCCGGTTTCGCCAGGGGTAGGGGCCGGGCTTGATGGTGCGGTAGCGGTAGTGCCCGTTCTCATCGGTCAACATGCGGCCACAACCGCCGAAGTTGGGGTCCAGGGCGCCGATGTACTGGTCCTTCTTGTGGCGGTAGCGGCCGCTGGCATTGGCCTGCCACACCTCCACCAGCGCGTTGCGCACGGGTTGCCCGAACTCGTCGCGCACGTAGCCATGCACCACGATGCGCTCACCCACCGGTAGGCCTTCCTTGGCGAAATTCAGGATCAGGTCGTGGTCGTTCGCGCCCAATTCCTGCGCCGAAAACAGCGGTCCGGTGCGCTCGGTGAGCGTCTGCTTGATGGAGATCAGCGCCTGCTTGGGAGAGCGCAGCACACTGGTCTTGTAAGCCGGGGACAGTGCGGGTGGATGCACTTCGGTGCGGCGCTGTACGAAGGGACCCCATTGGCCAAGGCGGGTCTCGGGCGTGGCTTGTTGCGTCATGTGGGCTCCAAGTCTTGGTTGAGGGGCGCGTTCGGGTACTCGCCTCAGAAGGGCAAGCCCACGTAGTTCTCTGCCATCGTGGTCATGGCGGCTTCGGAGTGGACCAGGTACTCCAGCTCAGCCTGTTGCAGACGATAGCCCATGGGGCCGCCACTGGTCTGGGCATTCGGAAACCGATGCATCAAGGACGTGAACCACCATGAAAAGCGAGAGGCCTTCCACACGCGCGACAGGCACCGCTGGGAGTAGGTGTCGACCCCGACGTCGCTTCGTTCGGTGAAGTGCTCGATCAGCGCGGTGCTCAGGTAGTGCACATCGCTGGCCGCCAGATTCAGGCCTTTGGCCCCCGTGGGTGGCACGATGTGCGCGGCGTCACCCGCCAAGAACAGCGAGCCAAAACGCATGGGCTCGGCGACGAAGCTGCGCAAGGGCGCGATACTCTTCTCAATCGAAGGGCCGGTCACCAGGCTTTGCGCTGCGGCCGGATCCAGCCGCTCACGCAACTCGTCCCAGAAGGCCTCGTCGCTCCAGTTTTCCACCCGATCTTGCAGGCTGCACTGCACGTAGTAGCGGGACAGCGTGTGCGAGCGCATGCTGCACAAGGCGAATCCCCGTTCGTGGTTCGAGTAGATGAGCTCTTCGGACACCGGCGGCGTGCGCGACAGCACACCAAGCCAGCCGAAGGGATAAACCCGCTCGTACTGCGTGATGGCCTGCGGCGGAATACTGGCCCGGCACACGCCATGAAAGCCATCGCATCCCGCGATGAATCGGCAGCGCACCTCATACGCCTGGCCTTCGACGGAAAACGTCACGCGCGGGTGCGTGCCATCGAAATCGTGAATGGCGACGTCTTGGGCCTCATAGACCGTGGTCAGGCCTTGGGCCCGTCGGTCGTCCATCAGGTCGCGCGTCACCTCGGTTTGCCCGTAGACCACCACCTTCTTGCCGCCGGTCAGGCGCTGCAGGTCGATGCGATGGCGTGCACCCCCGAAGCACAGGTCAAACCCGTCATGGGGCAGTCCCTCGCGATGCAGGCGTGTAGCCACGCCGGCACGTTCCAACAGGCCGACGGTGCCGCTTTCCAACACGCCGGCACGGATCCGGCCGAGCACGTAATCGGGGCTTCTCTGCTCGATGATGACGGCCTCGACCCCGGCCTTGGCCAGCAGGGCGCCCAAGAGCAGGCCCGAGGGACCGGCCCCGATGATGGCTACCTGGGTTTGCAGGTGCTGCGATGACGGTTTCGTGGTCATGGTTCTTGCCGGTCCAGTCGCTCGTGGGGGTCAGTTGTCGTGGGCCTGTCTATTGCAGTGACTCGACCAGATCCACATAGTCCTGCATCGCCTCCTCGGCGGGCATGCCCGCGATGGCGGCCCAGGCGTCGTACTTGGCGCGGCCCTTGATGTCCATCATGCCCGGACGTTCACCTTGGACATCGCCCTCGGTGGCCTGCTTGAAAAGCGAGTACAGCTTCAGCAGGTCTGCGGTGCTGGGCCGCTCGGTGAGTTGCTGTGCATCGGCAGCGGCCTGCTTGAACTGGTCCTCGAGGGTCGTGCTCATCGTGATGTCTCCGGGGTCTTGCGCGTAGGCCTACCTAGCCTGTGAGGCGACTGGGCGAGAGACAGTTTAGTGGAGCATGCCGCCTGCATGCGCCAACGCAAGGCCTTCAGCGATTCGCCGGTGCACGCTTGGTGCGATGCATGAGGAAGCCTTGGGTGGCCTGAGCAGCGCCGAAGCCAGCCGCCGCCTGGGTGCGCACGGCCCCAACGCCTTGCCCGATGCAGAACGCCACGGGTGGTGGCACACCCTGAAGGAAGTGCTGACCGAGCCGATGTTCGTGCTGCTGCTGGCATCGGCCGGCCTGTACCTCGTGCTGGGTGATTGGGGCGAGGGCTTGCTGCTCAGCGGATTTGCCCTGCTCACGGTGGCCTTGGTGGTGGTGCAGGGCCGCCGGCGGGAGCATGCCTTGCGGGCGCTGCGCGACATGGCTGTGCCGATGGTGCGGGTGCACCGTGATGGCCAATGGGGCCAGTGCCGCGCCAGCGAGGTGGTGTGCGGCGATTGGGTGATGCTCAGCGAGGGCGACCGTGTGGCCGCCGATGCTGTCGTACGCAGGGCCACCGGCCTGCGGGTGGACGAAGCCCTGTTGACGGGTGAATCGTGGCCGGTGGACAAATGGACTGCACCACCGGATCAGCCGCAGGACGCGCCACGGCCCAGTACGGTGCCCAGCACCGACCGGGTGTGGGCCGGCACGTTGGTGGTGTCGGGCCATGGGGTGGCGGAGGTGGTGGCCATCGGCGCGAACACGCGCATGGGCGGCATCGGTCAGGCCCTGTCCGACATCAAGCCCTTGCCCACGCCCCTGGAGCAGCAGGTGCGAACGCTGGTGCGAACCTTCGGGGCGCTGGCAGCGGCTGCCATGCTGCTGGTGGTGCTGTGGTGGGGCATGCGCCAGCACGATTGGGTCGGTGGCGTGCTGTCGGCCCTGTCCTTGGGCATGGGCATGCTGCCCGAGGAGTTTCCGATGGCGCTGGCGGTCTTCATGTCGATGGGGGCATGGCGACTGTCGCGGTTTCATGTCCTGGCACGAAGGCCGGCGGCCATCGAGGCCCTGGGGACCACCACACTGCTGTGCGTCGACAAAACGGGCACTCTGACCGAGAACCGATTGCGCCTGGTGACCGCTTGGCCTATCGAGTCGGCACACCAGCCCGAGCCCGACCAGCCCACATCTCAGTCAGCACCCACAGCACCCACGGTCGCCCGCGCCCGGCTTCTGGAAGCGGCTATGTTGGCCAGTCGGCGCACGGCGGTGGACCCGATCGACCGCGCCCTGGCTGAAGCGGTCGAGCACGAGCCGACCACCGTCAGTGCGACCGCCCTGCACCTGATCCGTGACTGGCCGGTTCAGGCCGGCCGGCCGATGACCATGCGGTGGTGGCAATGTGATGACGGAAGTGGCTGGCTCGTGGCCAAGGGCGCGCCGGAGTTCCTGGCATTGCGGTGTCGGGGGGGAGAAAAGGCCTTGCGGGATCCGCTGCAACGGGCATCCGAACTCGCCGCGCAGGGCTTGCGCGTGTTGGCCGTGGCGCAGCTCCGTTGGAACGCGACCCAGGCTGAAGCCACCGGCACGGCCGCCGGGGCCAGTGCTGAGCCACCCGATCTGCCCTGGCAATGGATGGGCCTCTTGGCCTTTGAAGACCCCTTGAGGCCGACGGTGCCGCAGGCGGTACGGCGCGCCACCGAAGCCGGTATCGCCGTTTGCCTGATCACCGGCGACCATGCCCAGACGGCCCTGAGCATCGCGCGTCAGGCGGGCATCGACACCCAGGCGGGCGTGATGGAGGGTCCGGCCTTCGAGGCCTTGGACCCTGCGCAGCAACGGGAGGCGGTACAGCGTATTCGAGTGTTCGCCCGTGTCTCGCCCTTGACCAAGCTCCTCTTGGTGCAGCGGGCGCAGGCCGCCGGGCATGTCGTGGCCATGACGGGCGACGGCGTGAACGACGCGCCGGCACTCAAGGCAGCACACATCGGCGTGGCCATGGGCCGGCGCGGCACGGATGTGGCGCGAGAAGCCTCCGCTCTCGTGCTCATGCGCGAAGACTTCAGTCACCTGGTGGCGGCCATCGAGCAAGGCCGCACGGTCTTCGACAACCTTCGCCAGGTGTCCGGCTACATCGTGTCGATCCATGTGCCCTTGGTCGGACTTTCTGTGATGCCCTTGGTGTGGGGCTGGCCCCCGCTGATGACGCCGGCCCATGTGGTGTTGACGGAGATGCTGATCGACCCGATGTGCAGCTTGGCTTTCGAGGCCGCGCCGCCGGCATCCAAGGTGATGCGTCGTCCGCCACGCGCGGCGGGCGAAGGGCTGTTGGACCATCAGACGCTCGCACGCTGCGTGGCCTTGGGCCTCACCCTGCTGATCACCTTGGTATGCGTGTGGTGGGTGGCTCGTACGCTCCAGCCCAATGGGTCGATCGAGCAGCAGCGCACCTGGGTGATGTCGGGGCTGTTGGCAGGCAATCTGACCCTGGTGGCGCTGCAACTGGGCGGCGGTGGGTGGCTGCGCCTGTGGGGTGGCAGCGCGGCCAAGATATTCGGTGTGGCCGCAGCGGTCGCCTTGACCGGGTGGGCAGTGGGCCTGGCCTGGCCTGCCTTGGGCCGGCTGCTGCAGCTCGAACCCGTGGCGCCGTCCTGGCTTTTGGCCGTCATGGCCTTGACCTCGGTCGTGCTGGTGGCCGTTCAGGTCTGGCTGTTGAAGCGGTAGCCCATGCCCCTGACGGTGACCAATTGTGCGTCGGCGCCGACGTCGCGCAGCGCCTGCCGAAGGCGCTTGATGTGCACGTCCACCGTACGGTCGTCGATGAAGACGTGGTCGCCCCACACCCGATTCAGAAGTTGACTGCGGCTGTGCACCCGGTCGGGGTGGGCCATCAGGAAGTGCAGAAGACGAAACTCCTTGGGGCTCAGCTCCACCACCTGGCCACCGGCCACGACCTGTCGCGCGTCCGGCAGGATTTCGATGCCAGCCACCCTGAGGATGTCATCGGTGCGCTGCGGGGCGCGGCGCCGCAGCACCGCCCGCACGCGGGCCAGCAGTTCCTTGGTGGAAAAGGGCTTGACCAGGTAGTCGTCTGCGCCGGCATCCAGCCCCGCGACCCGATCGTCTTCCTGGGTTCGAGCCGTCAACATGATGATGGGCAGTTCCCGGGTGCGTTCCGAGGTACGCCAGTACCGTGCCAGCTGCAAACCCGATTCGCCAGGCAGCATCCAGTCCAACAGCACCAGGTCGGGAAGGCGCTCGGACACCGCACTTCGGGCCTGCGCGGCATCGGCCGCATGGCGCACCTTCATGCCGGCGTGCCGCAGGTTGATGGCCAGCAACTCGGCAATGGCGGGTTCGTCCTCGACGATCAGCACATCGGCATTCATGATGAGCCCGGATTGTGCGGGCAATCGTCTGACCACCCGCAAGGGATCGGCATCACAATCCAGGTATGGACACCTCACACCCCATATCCCTTTGCCCAGCCCGGCGAACCCCCGCACGGCCAACAAGCGCCCGGGCAGCTACCCGGGCGATGCCTGGTGTCGCCTTCTGGCTGGCTGCGCTGCTGGCCGCCGCGCCGGCGCACCAAGCCTTTGCACAAGGTGCGCCGGTCCTCCCGCGCTGGGAGGCCGGCGGCTTGGGTCTTCTCGTGTCGCAGCAGGCCTACCCCGGTTCCGACCAACAGGTGCAGCGCACCTTGTTGCTGCCCTATGTTGTGTATCGCGGCGAAGTCCTGCGCGCCGACCGTGGCAGCGCCGGGCTGCGCGCGTTCAAGGCCGATGCCTTCGAGCTCGACTTGGGTGCCTCGGCGGCCCTGGGCTCCAGTTCGCGGCAGATCGAGGCGCGGCGCGGCATGGCCGACCTGGGGACCATGGTCGAGTTGGGCCCACGCTTGCGCTGGACGCTTCTTCGCCAGGAAGATGGCTCCACCTGGCGCCTGGACCTGCCCCTGCGCAGCGTACACAGCCTGACCGACTCGCTGCAGCGCAAGGGCACCACCTTCGAGCCAGAACTGAAGTGGCAGGGGCCGCTGGGCCGCGGCTTGTTTCTCAATACCGGTTTGAGTGTGGTCTTGGCCGATCGGCAACTCGCACAAACCTTCTATGGCGTGGATGCGTCGCAGGCCACACCCAACCGCCCTGCCTACTCCGCTCGCGCCGGCCTGTTGACCGTGCGCATGGCCGGGGCCTTGGCCTGGCGCGTGGCACCCGACTGGAACGCCTTCACCTATGCGCGTCTGGACAGCGTGAGCGGCGCAGCCAATGAGGCCAGCCCCCTGGTGCGTCAGACCACGGGTGTGAGCGCAGGCGTGGGGCTGAGCTATGTCTGGCGGCGATCGGCCCTGCCGGCCGTGGACTGAATCCGGGCGGCATGAGCAAGGCCTTTACCCGTGAATCCGCCTCCGGCGGTGACGACGACGATGACGACGATGGCGGCGCGCCCGCGCTGCCGCGCGGGCTGCGCAACTACATGACGCCCAAGGGGCACGAGACCCTGCGTGCCGAACTGCTCCAGTTGCTGGACGAGGAACGGCCGAAGGTGGTGGAGGTCGTGCATTGGGCGGCCTCCAACGGCGACCGTTCCGAGAATGGCGACTACCTCTACGGCAAGAAGCGCCTGCGTGAAATCGACCGGCGCATCCGCTACCTGACCAAGAGGCTGGACATCGCGGTGGTGGCCGACCCCAGCCTGCACCACGGAAATGAGCAGATCTTCTTCGGCGCCACGGTGACGGTTGAGAACGCGCGCGGCGAACGGCGAACGGTGACGATCAAGGGTGTGGACGAGACGGATCCTCTGCGTGGCGAGGTGAGCTGGGTGTCACCCATCGCGCAGGCGCTGCTCAAGGCGCGCCTGGGTGACGAGGTGGTGCTGCAAACGCCGGGTGGGCGAGAGCTGCTGGAGGTACTGGAGGTGCGCTACCCCGTGCCGGGCTAGTGCTTGAGCCGCGACACGCGGATCACCGGCGGCGAGCGCCGCAGTCGCCGCAGCACCTCGGCCAGCTGCTGCCGGTCTCGCAGGTTGAGCACCAGGCGCAAAGACACCACGTCATCCGCACGTGTGTCGCCCATGTCGATGTGGGTGATGTCGGCTTCGGCCAGCGCCACCGCTTGCGCCACCTGCGCCAGCACGCCTTTGCCGTTTCTCAGTACGGCGGTGATGGCGGCTTCAAACGGGCGCGTGAGCTCTTCTGCCCAGTCCACCGGCATCCAGTGTTCACTGTCGCGCTGACCCAGCCGGCGGGCCACGCCGCACTCGGCCGTGTGTACGGTCAGGCCTTCACCGCGTCCCAGGTAGCCCACCACCGCGTCACCGGGAATCGGGCGGCAGCACGTCGCGTACTTCACTGAAGCGCCCTCACTGCCGTCCAGCAGTACCAGGCCACGGCCGCGTTCCTCGGCGCTGGCGGCAAAGCGTCCCATCGACAGCGTGATCGCATCGGGGCGTTGCCCGGCTTCAATCAGCAGGCGTGCCAGCCGTTTGGCCACGATGGTGGCGATCTTGCGGCCCGTGCCGATGTCGGTGAGCAACTCGCCACGGTTGCGGTTGCCGCTCCAGCGTACCAATTGGGCCCAGATTGAATTCGCCGCGGCGTCACCGCTGTCGGCGCCCGGCAGCGTAAGCCCCTCCGCACGCAGCGCCTGCATCAGCATGCGCTCGCCCATGAGGTAGGCCTCTTCCTGCTCCATGGTCTTGAGGAAGTGGCGGATCTTGGACCGAGCACGCCCGGTGCGCACGAAGTTCAGCCACGCGGGGTTGGGTCTGGCCCCCGGAGAGGTGGTGATCTCCACCACATCGCCACTGTGCAGTTCGGCGCTCAAGGCCACGGCTTCTCCGTTGACATGTGCGGCCACGCAATGGTCGCCCACGTCGGAGTGGATGGCGTAGGCGAAGTCCACGGGCGTGGCCCCGCGCGGCAGGGCCAGGATCCGGCTCTTGGGCGTGAACACATAGACCGAATCGGGTGCCAGGTCGATCTTCACGTGCTCCAGGAACTCCGCCGGGTCGCGCGTTTCGTCCTGGATGTCGATGAGCGACTTGAGCCACATCGCACCGAGCTGCTGCGCATCGCTGGTGTTTTCCTTGCCCTTGTACATCCAGTGCGCCGCGATGCCGCTTTCGGCCACGGCGTCCATTGCCTCGGTGCGAATCTGGAACTCCACGGCCGTGCCCAAGGGACTCACGAGCGTGGTGTGAAGGCTCTGATAGCCGTTGGCCTTTGGGATGGCGATGTAGTCCTTGAAACGGCCGGGCACGGGCTTGTAGAGCTGGTGCAGCACGCCCAGCGCGGTGTAACAGTCGGTGATCTGCGGCACCACCACACGGAAGCCGAACAGGTCGTTGACCTGCGCGAAGCTCGTGTGCTTCTCGCGCATCTTGCGGTAGATCGAGTAGGCGGTCTTCTCGCGGCCGCTGATGCCCACCTTCATGCGGGATTGGTTGAAGGCCTCGTGCACTTCGCGCTCCACCCGCTCGACGATGTCGCGCCGCCAACCGCGGGAGCGCTGCACCGCCTTGTTGACTGCGGCATATCGCCAGGGGTACAGGTAGGCGAAGCTGTGTTCCTGCAGTTCGCGGTAGACCTGGTTCAGACCCAGGCGGTGCGCGATGGGCGCGTAGATGTCCAGTGTTTCCTGCGCGATGCGCCCGCGCTTGGCCGCCACCATGGCCGACATCGTGCGCATGTTGTGCAGCCGGTCGGCCAGCTTCACCAGGATCACCCGCACATCGCGTGTCATGGCCAGCAGCATCTTCCGAAAGCTTTCGGCCTGGGACTCCTCACGTGTGCTGAACTTGAGCTTGTCGAGCTTGGTCAGGCCGTCCACGAGTTCGGCCGTGGGCGCACCAAAGCGCTCGATCAGCTCAGGCTTGGTGACGCCGCAATCCTCCATCGCGTCGTGCATGAGGGCGGCCATGATGGCCTGCGCATCCAGGCGCCATCCGGCGCACAGGCCCGCTACGGCGATGGGGTGGGTGATGTAGGGCTCGCCGCTGGCGCGGAACTGCCCAAGGTGGGCCTCGTCGGCGAACTTGAAGGCCTCGCGGATGAGCTTGAGGTCACCCTTGGGCAGATAGCCCAGCAGGTCCTGCAGCACCGCGAAGGACGCCACTTCGGGCGGGGGTTGGTGGTTCGATGCGCGCGCGAACCTCAAGCCCCCTTGGAGGGCCGTCGGCAACAGGTCGGCAGCGAGTGATCTCAAACCCATGGCCTGAATTTAACAGGCCGGGGGCGGGGCGGCGTCAGGCCGGGATCAAACCGGAACCTTGCGCAGCATCTCCACGCCGACCTGACCGGAGGCGATCTCGCGCAGCGCGGTGACGCCGGGCTTGTTGCGGCTATCGATCTTGGGGGCATGGCCCTGGCTGAGCATGCGGGCGCGGTAGGTGGCCGCCAGCACCAACTGGAAGCGATTGGGGATCTTTTCCAGGCAATCTTCAACGGTGATGCGGGCCATGTTCAGGTTCCGTAGGAAGTTGGCGCCCCACGCGGGCTGCGCGAGGCTGGGGTAGGGCAGCGGGCCTACAGGCCGAGCGCGCTGAAGACTTCAGGACGCCGCCGACGTTGGGCCGAGTAACGAAGCCGCTGCGCCTGAACCACGGTGCGCAGCTCAGCTTGGGCGTCTTCGAAGCAACCGTTGATTATAACGAAGTCGAATTCGCGCGCCTTGGACACCTCGAGCCGGGCGTTGCTCAGGCGCCGCTCGATCACCTCAGGCGCATCTTCTCCCCGGCCCACCAGGCGCCGTTCCAACTCTTCCCAACTCGGCGGCAGGATGAAGATCAGCACCGCATCGGGAAACAGGCGCTTGATGTTGAGCGCACCCTGCCAGTCGATTTCCAGCACCACGTCCTGGCCACGCTCGAGCTCTTGCAGCACCGCACGGCGCGACGTGCCGTAGCGGTTGTCATGCACCTGCGCCCACTCGAAGAAGTCGCCCGCGGCCACCATGGCGTCGAAGGTGGCGTCGTCGACGAACCAGTATTCGCGACCGTGTTGTTCCTGGCCGCGGGGCGCCCGGGTGGTGTGGGAGACCGACACGGCCAGTTGGCCATCGGACCCCAACAGCGCCTTGACCTGGCTGCTCTTGCCGGCGCCGGAGGGGGCGGCCACCACAAAAAGGCAGCCAGGGTGTGGATGGTGGACGGTGTTCATTCGATGTTTTGCACCTGCTCGCGCATCTGCTCAATGGCCACCTTCATGTCCACGGAGATGCCAGTGAGCTCCAAGGCGGCGGACTTCGATCCCAGGGTGTTGGCTTCCCGGTGCAGTTCCTGGATGAGGAAGTCCAGCCGCTTGCCGAGTTCACCGCCGTGCGCCAGCAGTCGGCGGATTTCCTGCAGGTGGGCCTGAAGTCGCGACAACTCCTCGGCCACGTCGATGCGCAGGGCAAAGGCCGCAGCCTCGCCCAGCGCACGCTCCTGCAGCGCTTGTGGGCTGATGCTGCCGGCTGATCCGCTGGCGTCGGCGGCCTTCAGGGCATCGTTCCAGCGTTCGAGAAACCGCGCCTGCTGTCGTTGCACCACGGTCGGCACCAGGGGTTGCGCGCGATGGGCCAGGGATTCGATCAGCGCCACTCGCTCCAGCAGGATTTCCACCAGGCGCTGGCCTTCGCGCGCACGGGCCTCAGCCAGGGCCTCGATGCATGCTTGAGCGGCCGGCATCACCTGATCCTGGGCGTCGGCCACTGGGCTGGGGGCCAGGCCACGGGCCAATTGCAAGGCCTCGGCCACGCTCAGCGCGCGCGCCTCGGGCAGGGCCTGCCGAACCTGGGATTGCCACTGCTGCAGGTGGTGCAGCACATCCGGCGAAGGAGCCTGGGGAAGCTGGCCCTCGGCTGCTGCCAGGGACATCCTCAACTCAAGCTTGCCGCGCTTGATGTGCGATGACACCAAGTCGCGCAGCGCCGGCTCGAAGCTGCGAAGTTCCTCGGGCAGCTTGAGCGTGAGGTCCAGAAATCGACCGTTGACGGATCGGCATTCGACCGCCAGACCACGCTCGCGCGTGATGCTGGCGTAACCGGTCATGCTATAGACTGGCATGGCAAAGGCGCGACGCCATTTGGCTGGCGCACCGCAGACAAAAATCGATTATGGCAAAGGCCAAGCCGGCGCCCTTGCCGCGCGGCCTCAACCGGTCTGCGCACCACCAACACCCACGACCGAGTCCTTCCATGACCGCCCCTTCCCATCCGCCCGTTTCCTCGTCTTTCGTGCGCGCCGATGGGCGACCTGCGCAGGCCCTGCGTCCGGTGAGCTTTACGCGACAGTACACCCGACACGCCGAGGGATCGGTGCTTGTGGCCTTCGGCCACACGCGTGTGCTGTGCACCGCATCGGTAGAAGAACGGGTGCCGCCGCACAAGCGCGGCAGCGGCGAGGGCTGGGTCACGGCTGAGTACGGCATGCTGCCCCGCGCCACCCACACCCGCAGCGACCGCGAGGCTGCACGCGGCAAGCAAACTGGGCGTACCCAGGAAATTCAGCGCTTGATCGGCCGATCGCTGCGTGCTGTGTTCGACCTGGAGGCCTTGGGTGAGCGCACCATCACCCTGGACTGCGACGTGCTGCAGGCCGATGGCGGTACGCGCACGGCGGCCATCACCGGCGCCTTCGTGGCGGCCCAGGACGCCGTGGCCGGCCTGATCGCCCGCGGAGTGCTGAGCACCAGCCCCATCCGCGACCACGTGGCCGCAGTGTCGGTGGGCATCGTGCAGGGCGTACCCCTGCTGGACCTCGAATACACCGAAGACTCTTCGTGCGACACCGACATGAACGTGGTGATGACGGGCAGTGGGCACTTCGTGGAGGTGCAGGGCACGGCCGAGGGTGCGGCCTTCGGCCGTGACGAGATGAATGCGCTGTTGGACCTGGCATCGGCCGGCATTGCCGAGTTGGTACAGGCGCAGCGCAACGCGCTGGGGTCATGACACACCGCCTGGTTCTGGCCTCGCACAACGCCGGCAAGCTGCGGGAGCTGCAGGCCTTGTTCGACGCGGGCGCGCGTGAGGTGCAGCTCCTGAGCCCACAGGGCCTGGGCTTGGCCGAGCCCGAGGAGCCTTTTCATACGTTCATTGAAAACGCCCTGCACAAGGCCCGACAGGCCTGTGCCGCCAGCGGCCTACCGGCCTTGGCTGATGATTCCGGCCTGGCCGTGTCAGCGCTGATGGGTGCACCCGGTGTGCAGTCGTCCACCTACGCGGGCGCGCTGCTTCCACTGGCCGGCGAAGACCGGGAGGCCTTGCGCCGGCGGCAGGATGCGGCCAACACCGCGCGGCTGCTCCGGGAATTGGGATCGATTCCGGCCGCGCAGAACCCAATGGGTCGGCG
>JACCDW011109297.1_pt1 | contig 24851 bp, 15 predicted proteins | sample 7449781 | NCBI WGS metagenome assembly JACCDW01 (sample SAMN15323449, study PRJNA562643) | freshwater metagenome | isolation source: river surface water | place: USA:Blue River Watershed | collected 2017-08-18
AGGCGCAGCTCGTCGGCCCAGTCGATGTCGTCAGGGGCAGCCGTCACCAGGCCCAGGGCCAGGGCCGCGTCACCGTCCAGGGCCTTGCCGATGGCACCTCGGGCGGCCTCCATCGGAGCGGCTTCTTCGTAGAAGCGGCGCTGCAGGCGCGACTGGTCATTGACCATGGGCAGGTGGCCGAAGTTCATTTCGCCCAGGGTCAGGGCGGGCTGCTTGGCCGGCTCGTCGGGCAGCACCAGCATGTAGGCGCGGTCGGCCGCGAAGGCCAGCTCGGCCAGCGAACCGGCGAAGCACGAGCCCGGCTCGATCAGGGCGAACAGGCTGCGCGAGGACACGTCGATGCGGGCGAAAGTGCGGCGCATGTAGCCCAGGGTTTCGCGGGCGAACCAGTGGCCCTGGTTGTTCAGCACGGCGGCGTCAGACGCCAGCACGGCGGCGGCGTCGCCTTCGGTCTTGAGCAGCCAGGTGCCGATGTCCAGCTCGTTGGTGCGCATGTGCAGGATGGCGTCGTCGAGTTCGCGCGTCATTTGCAGGGGGTACCAGTGGGCGCCTGCGGCCTCGATGCCGGCCACATCGGCCGCCACGGCGGCGGTGGGCGCCTTGACGGTGAAGGTGGCGGTGCGCTTGATGCGGTCAATCTCCACGCTGACGTGGGTGTAGCTCAGGCGGTCGGCGTCGATGGTGCGGGTCAGGGGCGTCAGCTGCACGCCTTTGGCGCCCGAGTTCGCTGCAGGGCGGTTGCTGGTGGCGGCCAGTTTCTGGGCACGCTCTTTGACAGCCTGCTGGAACACGGCGGGCTTGGCGATCGCGTCCACCAGGCGCCAGTCCACGGCTTTCTGGCCGCGCACGCCTTCGACACTGGTGCAGAAGATGTCGGCCAGGTCGTGGCGCACATGGCGCTTGTCGGTCACGCGGGTCAGGCCACCGGTGCCGGGCAGCACGCCCAAGAGCGGCACTTCGGGCAGCGAGACGGAAGAGGAACGGTCATCGACCAGCACGATCTCGTCGCAGGCCAGGGCCAGCTCGTAGCCACCGCCGGCACAGGCGCCGTTCAGTGCGGCGACAAACTTCAGGCCGTTGTGCTTGCTGGAGTCTTCGATGCCGTTGCGGGTCTCGTTGGTGAATTTGCAGAAGTTGACCTTCCAACCGTGGCTGGAAACGCCCAGCATGAAGATGTTGGCGCCCGAGCAGAACACGCGGTCACGCAGGCTGGTCACCACCACGGTGCGCACTTCGGGGTGCTCGAAGCGGATGCGCTGCAGCGCGTCGTGCAGCTCGATGTCCACGCCCAAGTCGTAGCTGTTGAGCTTGAGTTTGTAGCCTGGGCGCAGGCCAGCGTCTTCGTCGATCTTGATGCCCAGCGTGGCGATCTCGCCCTCAAAAGACAGGTTGATGTGGCGGTATTGCTCGGGGGTGGTCTGGTAGTTGACGGTCTGGACAGCGCTCATGCAGGTCTCCAAAAAGTGTTTCGGGTCAAAAGATGCACTGTTGTGCATGTTGAGGCGAAGTTTATTGCACACCAACCCCGGACGCAACATGCAATTTACTGCAAGCGATAAGTATTTACCCTAGGAAGTCAAACCCAAATGCTGGCGAACCGACTGGCGCAAGCTGGCAAAGGCGGCGTCCTCGTCGCCCACGCTGGTGTTCACCGTCAAATCGGCCTTGGAATAGAAGGCAGAGCGTCCTTCCAGGATGCGCTTGAGGTCCTCCATCGCCTCTCGGCTGGCGGCCATCGGGCGCATGTCGCCCTGCGCTGCCACACGGCCCATGTGGTCTTGCGCGTCAGCCTGCAGCCACACGGTGGTGCAATGCGAGAGCAGCAAGTTGAAGTTGGCCGAGTCCGAAACCAGTCCACCGGGCGTCGCAATCACGACCTCGGGATAGATCTGGATCGCCTCTTCGAGCGCACGCCGCTCGTAGCGCCGGTAGGCATTGGCGCCATACAGGTTGTGGATCTCGCTGATCTGGCAGCCCGCAAACTGCTCGATCTCGCGACTCAATTCAATGAAGGGGTAACCCAGGTCCTTGGCCAGGCGCTGGCCCAGCGAAGTTTTGCCTGCACCGCGCAAGCCAATGAGGGCGATGCGCGCCTGCCGCGCCTGTGCGTTGCCGCCCTCACCAAACATGTCGACCAGTTGCACACGCGCACGGCGCAAATCGGCCTCGCTGCGTTTGGAGAGCAACTCGCGGATCAGCAGCCATTCGGGCGAAGACGTGCTCACATCGCCCAGCAGCTCAGCCAGCGAGCACTGCAACGCATGCGCCACCTGCAAAAGCACCAGCACCGACACGTTGCCGGTGCCGTACTCCAGGTTGGCCAGGTGCCGCTCGGAGACTTCGGCCGCATTGGCCACGGCGCGGCGTGTCATGCCCTGACGGGAACGCAGGGTGCGCACACGCTCGCCCAGCGCCACCAGAAACGGGTGGCGGTCGGCCTCGTCGTTTGGCTCGGTTTTGGTGGACGCGAGGTCCACCCATTCGGTTGATCCCATGGTTTGGTCGTGGTTGGTTTGCGGGTAAACCCCAATTCAGAGCATCACCCAAAACATGCACTTTACTGCATACTACGTGAGACGCACAATAGTGCATTTATACCGCCAAGACAGCAAGACGACCAGTGTTTTGTTGCATGCGGTCGAGGCCACCTCCAACTTTGAACGACATGACCACTGCACTGCTCCCCAATTTCTTCGCTGGCCGCTGGCAAACCGGCAATGGCGCCGGCACCCCGCTGTTTGACCCGGTGCTGGGCACCGAGCTGGCCCGCGTGTCCAACGCGGGCATCGACCTGGCCGAAGGCTTTGCCTTTGCCCGCGACCAAGGCGGCTCGGCCCTGCGCGCCTTGAGCTACGGCCAGCGCGCGCAGCTGCTCGCCAAAATCGTTGAGGTGCTGCAAGCCAACCGCGATGCCTACTACGAGATCGCCACCGCCAACAGCGGCACCGTGGCCAAGGACTCGGGCGTGGACATCGACGGCGCCCTCTTCACCCTGGGCTACTACGCCAAGCAGGGTGCCGCCCTGGGCGATGCCAAGTTGCTGCTCGATGGCGAGCGCATCCGCATGGCCAAGGACCCGGCCTTCCAGACCCAGCACATCCAGGTGCCCACGCAAGGCGTGGCGCTGTTCATCAACGCCTTCAACTTCCCCAGCTGGGGCCTGTGGGAAAAAGCCGCACCCGCCCTGCTCTCGGGTGTGCCGGTCATCGTCAAGCCCGCCACCGCCACCGCCTGGCTGACCCAGCGCATGGTCAAGGATGTGGTGGACGCCGGCGTATTGCCGGTGGGCGCGTTGTCGGTCATCTGCGGCTCGTCCAACGGTCTGATGGACCCACTGCAGCCCTTTGACGTGGTCAGCTTCACCGGCTCGGCCGAGACCGCCAAGATCATCCGCAGCCACCGCGCAGTCAGCGAACTGTCGGTGCGCTGCAACATCGAAGCCGACAGCCTGAACTCCGCCCTGCTTTCGCCCACCGCCACGGCAGACAGCGAGGCCTTCAAGCTGATGGTGGCCGAAGTGGTGCGCGAGATGACCGTGAAATCGGGCCAGAAGTGCACCGCGATTCGCCGCATCTTTGTGCCGCGCGCGCTCTACCAAGCTGCCGCCGAAGCCATTGGCACCCGCCTGGCCAAAACCACTGTGGGCAACCCGAGGAACGAGACCGTGCGCATGGGCGCGCTGGTCAGCCAGGAACAAAAGCAAAGCGTGCTGGCGGGTCTGGCCCAGCTCAAGACCGAAGCCGAGGTGCTGTTTGACGGCAACGGCGCCGCCCTGGTGGACGCCCAGGCATCAAGCGCCTGCGTGGCGCCCGTGCTGCTGGGCACAGAAAATCCCCTGGCCGCCCAGGTGCTGCACGCGGTCGAGGTGTTCGGCCCCGTGGCCACCCTGATGCCCTACGACAGCATCGAACAGGCCTACGCCATGGTCCGCCGTGGCGAAGGCTCGCTGGTGTGTTCGGTTTACAGCGAAGACCCGGCTTTCACCGCCCAGGCGTCGGTGGCACTGGCCAGCAGCCACGGTCGTGTGCATGCGATTTCGCCCGATGTGGCCACCCTGCACAGCGGCCACGGCAACGTGATGCCCATGAGCCTGCACGGCGGCCCCGGCCGTGCCGGTGGTGGCGAAGAGCTCGGCGGCCTGCGTGCCCTGAACTTCTACCACCGCCGCACAGCGGTGCAAGGCAGCACGCTGGCGCTGGACCAGATCGCCGCCCAAGGCACGAAACTGCCCATCTGAAACCCCTCCCCTGCAGGCGCCAGCCCTGTTGGCGATTGAAACGTCCCACAATCGCTTGCAGGCAAGCGCCTGCAAAATGCCGTTCAAAGAAGATTGAGACCCCAGGAGACCCCCCATGCCCCATGTGAGCCCGCCCCCCACCGAATTCAATTTCGCCCAACACCTGATGGCCGCCAACGCCCAGCGACCGGACAAAGTCGCCCTGATCGACGATGTGGGCTGCGTCACCTACGGCCAGCTGGCCGAACAGGTGCGCCGCTTTGCCAGTGGCCTGCAACAGCTGGGCCTCAAACGCGAGGAACGCGTGCTGCTGCTGATGCAGGACAGCAGCGACTGGGTGGTGGCCTTTCTGGGTTCGCTGTACGCGGGCGTGGTGCCCGTGGCCGTCAACACCCTGCTGACGGCAGACGATTACGCCTTCATGCTGGGCAACAGCCGCGCGCAGGCCGCACTGGTTTCAGGCGCCCTGCTGCCGACGCTGCAAGCCGCCCTGGTTCAGGCCAAAAACGAAGTGCAGCATGTGGTGGTGTCGCGCCCTGCAGGTGCTTTGTCTGCTGGTGAGCACGACATGGCCACACTGGTGGCCCAAGGCCAGCCCGGCATGCCCGCCGCCACGCTGGCCGATGAACCGGCGTTTTGGCTCTACTCATCCGGCTCGACCGGCAAACCCAAGGGCACGGTGCACAGCCAGGGCAACCTGTACTGGACGGCCGAGCTGTACGGCAAGGCCGTGCTGCAATTGCGCGAGAGCGACACCGTGTTCTCGGCAGCCAAGCTGTTCTTTGCCTACGGCCTGGGCAATGCCCTCACCTTCCCTCTGGCCGTGGGTGCCACCACGGTGCTGATGGCCGAGCGCCCCACGCCGCAGGCCACCTTCAAGCGCATGGTCGATCACCAGCCCACCGTGTTCTACGGTGCCCCCACCGGCTACGGCGGCATGCTGGCCAGCCCTGACCTGCCCGCCAGAAATCAGGTCGCGTTGCGCCTGTGTTCCTCGGCAGGCGAGGCCCTGCCGCGCGACATTGGCGAACGCTGGACCGCGCAGTTTGGCTGCGAAATCATCGACGGCATCGGTTCCACCGAAATGCTGCACGTTTTCCTGTCCAACCGACCGGGCGATGTGCGCTACGGCACCACCGGCAAACCGGTCGCGGGCTACCAGGTGGAGCTGCGCAACGAGGACGGCAGCGTGGTCACCGGCCACAACGAGATCGGCGACCTGTTCATCCAGGGGCCCAGCGCCGCCCTGATGTACTGGAACAACCGCGAAAAATCGCGCGACACCTTCCAGGGCGTGTGGACCAAGAGCGGCGACAAATACACCCGCGACGTGGACGGCTACTACACCTATGCGGGTCGTAACGACGACATGCTGAAAGTCAGCGGCATCTACGTCTCGCCTTTCGAAGTCGAAGCCACCCTGGTGCAGCATCCGGCCATCCTCGAAGCCGCTGTCATCGGCAAGGAAGACAGCGATGGCCTGACCAAGACCAAGGCTTTCATCGTGCTCAAGGCCGGTCAGAGCCTGACGCAAGACGAGGTCAAGGCTTTCGTCAAGGAGCGCCTGGCGCCCTACAAGTACCCACGCTTCATTGAGTTTGTGGCTGAACTGCCCAAAACCGCCACCGGCAAAATCCAGCGCTTCCGCCTGCGCGACCTGGAAAAACAGCAAGGCTGATAGAAATCAAAATACGAGCAAGAAGCAGCAAAAAGACCAAATACATCAGGGAAATCCCCTAGAATCGACCGATCTTTAGTCCTGAAGTTCAAGGATTCCCGGTGCAAGTCAAAACACGTTTGGTCCTTGGGGGCCTGGTCTCCTTTCTCGGTTTGCTGCTGGTGTCGGTGGTGGCGCTGTTCCTGGAAAAGTCGTCCATGCTGGACGACCGCAAGGTCAAAACGCGCCACCTGGTCGAATCTGCCCACACCCTGGTTCAGCACTTCCAGGCCCAGGAAACCTCGGGCGCACTGGACAAAGCCAGCGCCCAGGCAGCAGCCATGCAGGCCATCAAGGCCCTGCGCTACGAGGGCAAAGACTATTTCTGGGTCCACGATCTGGGCACGCCGGTACCCACCATGCTGATGCACCCCACCGTGCCCAGCCTCAATGGCAAGGTGCTGGACGCCCCGGTGTTCAACAGCGCCACCGCAATGCAGTCAGGGCAGCAAGGCCCTGTCGAAAAAACCGCCGATGGCAAGAAAAACATCTTTGTCGCTTTCAATGAGGTGGTGGCCCAGAGTGGAGAAGGCTTTGTGACCTACAACTGGAGCAAGCCCAAGGCCGGTGGCGGCACCACCGAAGAACTCTACGAAAAGCTCTCCTATGTGAAGAAAATCGAGGGCTGGGACTGGGTCATCGGCTCGGGCATTTACATCGACGACCTGGATGCCCGCTTCTGGCAACTGGCTGGGCAATACAGCGCCATCGTGGTGGCGGTCATGCTGCTCATTGGCCTGATCATCCAGTGGCAGGTCCGGGCCATCATCAGCCCGCTGCAGTCGCTGCGCGCCTTGGTCGTCTCGGTGCAGGAAAGCGCAGACTTTTCGCGCCGCGTGGACGTGCGCAGCCAGGACGAAGTGGGCCAGACGGCGATCGCGTTCAACCAACTCATGGCTGCACAGCAACAGGCCATTGGCGAGGTCAACAACGTGGTCGGCGCCATCGCCAGCGGCGACTTCAGCCAGCGCGTGCAAGCCCCCCTGCGCGGGGATCTGGGCATCATGAAAGACGCCGTCAATGCCAGCGCACAAAGCGTGGACCACTCCATGTCGGCCCTGCAGGATGTGATGAAGGCCCTCTACAACGGCGACTTCAGCCAGCGCATGTCCCCGCAGATCAAGGGCGAACTGCGTGCAGCGGTGGACAACGCCATGCAGGCCATGCAAACCCTCATCGACGATGTGGGCCAGGTCATGAATGCGGTGGCCCAGGGCGACATGCGCGGGCGCATCACCGCCGATGGCCGGGGTGACCTGGCGCGCCTCAAAAGCCACATCAACGACTCGCTGGATGCCGTCAGCCGAACCCTGCGCGCCATCCACCAAAACACGCAACAGGTCGCGGCGGCCTCCAACGAAACCAGCCAGGCCATCAGCCAGATCAGCGACGGTGCCCAAAACCAGATGCATGCCATCGGCCAGCTGGCCAATGCGGTGCGCGAAACCGCCAGCTCGGTGGCCGACGTGTCGCGCAACACCGAGTCGGCCAGCGCCCGTTCACGCGAATCCATGGCCCTGGTGCGCTCGGGCCGCGACAAGATGAACACCATGGTTGAGGTGGTCAACGGCATCGCCGCCAACTCCGAGAAAATCAACAAAATCACCGAAGTCATCGAAGGCATCGCCAACAAGACCAACCTGCTCTCGCTCAACGCCGCCATCGAGGCTGCCCGAGCCGGTGAACATGGCAAGGGCTTCTCGGTGGTGGCCGAAGAAGTGGGCAAACTGGCTGCCAGCAGCGCCGACAGCACCCAAGAGATTGCCCAGCTGGTGCAACAGGCCGTCAACGAAGCCCGTCGTGCCGTCGAGACGGTGCAGCAAGTCAGCCTGGACATGGAACAAATCGAGCACAGCGCGCACGACGCCGACGGCATGATGCAACGCATCTCGGCGGCGCTGGAGCAGCAAAGCTCGGCTGTTCAGTCGATCAACAACAACATGGCCAGCCTCAACCAGATCGCCGAGTCCAACGCCTCGGCCAGCGAAGAAATCACCGCCACCGTGATCGAGCTGTCGCGCATTGCCGACGGCACGCGCCAGGAAGTCGAGCGCTTTCGAACCTGAGCGGATCTGAACCGGAAAGGCCTGGACGCGTTCAATCCTTTGCCCAGACCTGCCCTGTGACGCGCAAGATCTCGCGACACAGGGCGTCCTGGGCGATGGGTTTGGACACATAGCCATCGGCTCCGGCGGCCAGAAAACGCTCGCGGTCGCCGGTCATGGCATGGGCCGTGACCATCAATACCGGGGTGTACCGCCCCTGACCTGCTTCGCGTTCGCGCAGATGGCGCAAGGCGGTCAGGCCGTCCATGTGCGGCATCATCACGTCCATCAGCACCACGTCAAACATCTGGTCGGCCAGCCTGTCCAGCGCCTCCTGTCCATCGTTTGCAGAGACAAACTGGTGGCCCATGTGCTGCAGCAGAATTTCGGCCAGCTTGCGGTTGATGGCGTGGTCTTCCACCAGCAACACCTGCAGGCTGCGCCGCTCAGCCTGCTGCACACACTCGCCACTGCCTGGCACCGCAACGCCCTGGGTACCTGCCGCGTTCGCCAGCACCGGGCGCAAAGGGATGCGCGCCACAAATTCAGCCCCTTGCCCTGGCTGTCCCTGGGCCACCACATCACCATCCATGAGCTGCAGCAGGCTGCGCGTGATCGCCAGGCCCAGCCCCGTGCCGCCAAACGAGCGGGTGACCGAACCATCGGCCTGGGTGAAAGGACTGAACAGGGCTTCGGTGCGGGCGGGGTCAAAGCCAATGCCGGTGTCGGTGACGGTGATGCGCACGAACGGGCGCCCGCCGTCCGCCACTTGCACCGCCGCCTGCACCTGCACCTGGCCCTGCTCGGTGAACTTGATGGCGTTGCCAATCAGGTTGGTGAGCACCTGACGCACACGCAGCGGGTCCAGCCAGACGAGGGCGTCCAGCGCCGCATCGGTGTCCACACAGAACGCCAGCCCACGTGCATGCGCCAGTGGCTCCAGGCTGCGCGCGGTGTTGGCGATCAACTGCGCAATGTTGACCTGCTGCAACTCCAGCTCCAGGGCGCGCGCTTCAATCTTCGAGAAATCCAGGATCTCGTTGATGATGTGCAACAGGTGGTGCGCCGAATCCTGGGCCAACGTCAGGTATTCCTTGCGGGCGTGTTCGTCGCTCGTCTTCAGCGCCTGCTCGGTCATGCCCACGATGCCATTCATCGGCGTGCGGATTTCGTGACTCATGTTGGCCAGAAATTGGCCACGCAAACGGTTGGCTTGCTCGGCCTTGTCGCGCGCATCCACCAGCTGGTTTTGCGCCTGCTGCACCGAGGTGTAGTCCTGGATCAGGGCAATGAAATAGTGCTCCTGGTCCACCCGGGTGTCGCTCACCGTGAGTCGCACCGGGAACAGGCTGCCATCACGCCTGCGGCCTTGCAGCAGGCGCGGCTGGCCAATCAGTCTTTTTTCGCCCGACTCCAGGTAACGCTGCATATGCCGGTTGTGAACAGCTTGCTGCTCGTCGTCCATGAGCATGTCCACCTTGTGCCCCAGCAAATCGGCCATGTCGTAGCCAAAAATCCGGGCGACGGCCGGGTTGCACTGCACGATTTGCCCGGCCTGGTTGGCCACAACGATGGCGTCGGGCACGGACGTGAAAATGCCGTTGAGCTTGCTCTCGCTCAGGCGCAAGTGCCGGTTGGCCTGCTCGCGTTCGCTGGCCAGGCGGTGCGAAGTGGCCAGGGCCATGCGGATGCGCCGCACCGACACCCAGATCAGCAACAAACCACACAACAGCACGATCAGCAGCACCATAAAAGTGCGGTTGAGCACGCCTGTGCTGGCCAGTTGCCACTGAGACACAGGCAACACGATTTCGAGCGCGCCGCGCACGTCGCCCACCTGCCAGTTGGTGCGTGGCGAGCCAGGGTAGCTGTTGTGGCAGGCCACGCAGCGATCGAGCATGCGGTCAGCCTGAGCAAAACGCAACACGCGCTCGCCATGCCGCCACTCCTCGCGCACAAATGGCTGGTTGGGGTGGATCTTGAGGTGGGCCAGCGCCTGTCGCTGGAAATCGTCGAGCTGGCGCTCCTGCTGCCGCCAGGGAAAGGGCTGGTCGCTGTAGAGGCTGACTTGCGTGCCGCCATCCACCTTGGACATGTAGTGGCCCAGTTCGATCGTCATGGTGGCCGGCAAGGGCAAGGCATTTTCGTGGCGCTGGTAATCGTGCGTGACGGCCATGCCGGCCGCCTGCGCGCGCGGCACCAGCTGCAAGGTGTAGAAATTGCGAAACTGCGTGACCGAGTTGGCATGGGCCTGGGCCGACTCGGTGGCGTACTGGCGCACCACGCTTTCGCTGGACTGGTAGGTGTAGCCCACCACCACCACGCTGAGCACCCAAAGTACCATGCCCAGCAGTTCCGTGGGCCAGCGGCGCAGAACCCCGCTCACGATTTCACCGATTGTTTTGAACACTTTCCCATCCCCCTGAGTCGGGGATGATATCAATAATTAGCAATTAAGTACTCAAATCAGTAATAAATCAGGTTTCTTTGCTGATTTTGATGGTTGGGAATTTGCTGGAAAAATCTTTGGCCCTGGCCGCGACCTTGATGGCCACCTGGCGCGCCACGGCCTTGTAGATGCCGGCCACTTCGCCATCCGGATCAGAGACCACGGTGGGCTTGCCGGTGTCGGCCTGCAGTCGGATCTGCATATTCAAAGGCAAGGCGCCCAGGTAATCAATGCCTTTTTCGGCCGCATAGCGCTTGCCGCCGTCTTCGCCAAAGATGTGCTCCACATGGCCGCAGTTCGTGCAGACATGCACCGCCATGTTCTCGACCACGCCCAGGATCGGCACGCCCACCTTGTCGAACATGGCCACGCCCTTGCGGGCGTCCAGCAAGGCAATGTCCTGCGGCGTGGTGACGATGACGGCGCCGGTCATCGGCACGCGCTGCGACAGGGTCAGCTGGATGTCGCCCGTGCCCGGCGGCATGTCCACGATCAAATAATCCAGGTCTTTCCAGTGGGTCTGGCGCAGCAATTGTTCGAGCGCCTGGGTGGCCATGGGGCCGCGCCAGATCATGGCCTCGTCGGGGTCCACCAGAAAACCGATCGACATGACCTGCACGCCGTAGTTCTCCAGCGGTTCCATGTTCTGACCGTCCAGGCTTTCGGGGCGGCCTTCGATGCCCATCATCATGGGCTGGCTGGGGCCGTAGATGTCGGCGTCCAGAATGCCCACGCGGGCGCCCTCGGCGGCCAGCGCCAGCGCCAGGTTGACGGCGGTGGTGCTCTTACCCACCCCGCCCTTGCCCGAGGCCACGGCAATGATGTTCTTCACCTGCGGCAACAAAGCCACACCGCGCTGGGCCGCGTGGGCAATGACCTTGCTGGTCACATTGGCCGACACGTTGTCCACCCCCGCCACCCCCTTGGCCGCCGCGATCAGGGCCTGGCGCAGGGCCGGGATCTGGCTTTTGGCCGGGTAGCCCAGCTCGACATCGAAGGCAACGCTGCCACCTTCGACGCTGAGGTTGCGCAGCTGTTTGGTGGAGACAAAGTCCTTGCCCGTGTTGGGATCGGTGACGGCCTGCAGGGCCTGGAGGAGTTGTTCAGGGGTTGCCATGGGGAAAACTTGCAATAGAAGCCGGGCAGTGTAGCGACAACTCATAAAATCGGGGATTCCCCCGATCAAAGACCCTGCCCCATGTCCGCAGCACCCCGCCAGCTTTTCGTCACCACCGCCCTGCCCTACGCCAACGGCAATTTCCACATCGGCCACATCATGGAATACATCCAGGCCGACATCTGGGTGCGGGTGATGCGCATGCAGGGCCATGAAGTGCACTTTGTGGGTGCCGACGACGCCCACGGCGCACCGATCATGATCGCGGCCGAAAAAGCCGGCATCACGCCCCAGCAGTTCGTGGCCAACATCGCGGCCGGCCGCAAGCCCTATCTGGACGGCTTTCACATCGCCTTTGACAACTGGCACAGCACCGATGGCCCCGAAAACCACGCGCTGGCCAAAGAGATTTACCTGTCGCTCAAGCACAACGGCCTGATCGAGAGCCGCACCATCGAGCAGTTTTACGACCCGGACAAGGGCATGTTCCTGCCCGACTGCTTCATCAAGGGCGAGTGCCCCAAGTGCGGCGCCAAGGACCAGTACGGCGACAACTGCGAAAGCTGTGGCGCGGTGTACTCGCCCACCGAGCTGAAGAACCCCTACTCGGCGCTCTCGGGTGCCACGCCGGTGCTGCGCACCTCCGAGCACTTTTTCTTCAAACTCTCCGACAAGCGCTGCCTGGACTTCCTGGCCCAGTGGACCAACAGCGGCGCGGTGCAGGCCGAGGTGCTCAACAAGATTGCCGAGTGGATCGAGCCCGGCGAAGACGGCCGACCCAAGATGGGCGACTGGGACATCTCGCGCGATGCGCCCTACTTCGGCATCGAAATCCCCGACGCACCGGGCAAGTACTTTTACGTCTGGCTGGACGCGCCGATTGGCTACCTGGCCTCGCTCAAGAACTACTTCGGCAAGATCGGCAAGGACTTCGACGCCTTCATGGCCAACCCGGCGGTCGAGCAGTACCACTTCATCGGCAAGGACATCATCACCTTCCACACCCTGTTCTGGCCCGCCATGCTGCATTTCAGTGGCCGCAAGGTGCCCAACGCGGTCTTCGTGCACGGCTTTCTGACGGTGAGCGGCGAGAAGATGAGCAAGAGCCGCGGCACCGGCCTGGACCCGCTCAAGTACCTGAGCCTGGGCATGAACCCCGAGTGGCTGCGCTACTACATCGCCGCCAAGCTCAACGGCCGCAACGAGGACGTGGACTTCAACCCCGACGATTTCATGGCCCGCGTCAACTCGGACCTGATCGGCAAGTACGTCAACATCGCCAGCCGCTCGGCCGGTTTCATTGCCAAGCGCTTTGGCGGCCAGCTGGGCGAGGTCTCGGCCGATGGCGATGCGCTGCTTTCCCACCTGCGTGACGGCATCGCCCCGATTGCCGAGCTGCTGGCCGAGCGCGACTACGCCAAGGCCCTGCGCGACGTGATGGCGCTGACCGACCGCGTGAACGAATACGTGGACGCCAACAAGCCATGGGAGCTGGCCAAGAAAGAAGGCATGGAAGGCCGCCTGCACGACGTCTGCACCACCTGCATCGAAGCCTTCCGCCTGCTGACCGTGCTGCTCAAGCCGGTGCTGCCGGGCCTGGCCACGCAGGTCGAGGCCTTTTTGAACATCGGCCCGATGACTTTCGTCAACGCCGTTGAGCCCCTGGGCGCGGGTCACGCCATCGGCGAGTACAAGCACCTGATGCAACGCGTCGACCCGAAGATGCTGGATGCGCTGTTTGAGCCACCGGCAGAGAAATTGGGGTCAGAACCCAATTTGTCCGCCCTCCCCGGAGGGGAGGCGGTTGCCCCGGTCATCTCCATCGACGACTTCGCCAAGATCGACCTGCGCATCGCCCAGATCCTGCAATGCGAGGCCGTCGAGGGCTCGACCAAGCTGCTGCGCCTGACACTCGACGTGGGCGAAGGTCGCACGCGCAACGTGTTCTCGGGCATCGCCAGCATGTACAAGCCCGAAGACCTGGTGGGCAAGCTCACCGTGATGGTCGCCAACCTGGCCCCGCGCAAGATGAAGTTCGGTGTCTCCGAAGGCATGGTGCTGGCCGCCAGCCATGCCGACGAAAAGGCCGAGCCCGGCATTTACGTGCTGCACCCCTGGCCCGGCGCCAAGCCGGGCATGCGCATCCACTGACGGAACAGGGTGTTATCGGGGGGTCAGATCCCGATTGTTGTTGACAGTTTCCTGTTGGGCGCCTGGTGCATACTGGCCCCCACGATGAAGCTCGACGCCCGATTCTTCCGTCCCAAGCTGCTGGACAGCGTGGCTGCGTATGACCGCAGCACGCTGGTGCGTGACGTGGGTGCAGGCCTGACCGTCGGGGTGGTGGCTTTGCCCCTGGCCATGGCATTTGCCATTGCCTCAGGCCTCAAGCCAGAGGCGGGCCTGTTCACCGCCATCATTGCGGGTTTCCTGATTTCGCTGCTGGGCGGCAGCAAAGTGCAGATCGGCGGCCCAGCCGGCGCCTTCATCGTCATCGTCTACGGCATTGTCGAACGCTATGGCCTGGCCAACCTCATCTTGGCCACCGCCATGTCCGGGGTCTTGCTGTTCCTGATGGGCGTCTTTCGGCTGGGCACCCTGATCCGTTTCATACCTGTGGCCGTGGTCATTGGGTTCACCAACGGCATTGCGGTGCTGATCATGCTCTCGCAGATCAAAGACTTTCTGGGCTTGAAGGTCGCCAGCATGCCCGCCGATTTTTTTGGCATGCTCACCGCACTGCAGTCCCAGCTGCACACCATCAATCTGGCAGCACTGTTGGTCGCACTGGGCTCTTTGTCATTGCTGGTCGGTTGGATGCGGCTGGGCCGCCGCCTGGATGGCACACGCCACCAGTGGCTGAACGCCCTGCCCGGCTCCATCATCGCTTTGCTGTTTGCCACGCTGGCCACGGCTGGCCTGTCACTGCCAGTGGACACCATCGGCAGCAAGTTTGGCGGCGTGCCTGCCAGCCTGCCGCACTTTCAGTGGCCCGACTTCAGCTGGGACTCGGCCCGCTTTTTGTTCATGCCTACCATGACGCTGGCGCTGCTGGGGGCCATCGAGTCACTGCTGTGCGCGCGCATTGCCGACGGCCTGAGCGGTGACCGCCACAACCCCAACCAGGAACTGATGGCCCAGGGCATCGCCAACTTCGTCACACCGTTCTTTGGCGGCATGCCCGCCACGGGCACGATTGCGCGCACCGTCACCAACATCAAAAGCGGCGCACGCAGCCCGGTGGCCGGCATGGTGCATGCGGCCACCTTGCTGGCCGTGGTGCTGGTGGCGGCCCCGCTGGCCAGCCACATTCCGCTGGCGGCGCTGGCCGCCATCCTCATGTTTGTGGCCTGGAACATGGGCGAATGGCGCGAGTTTTTGCACTTGCGCCAGTACCGCCTGCCCTACCGCGTCACATTGCTGGCGGTGTTTTTTCTGACGGTGGTATTTGACCTGACGGTGGCCGTCGAGGTCGGTCTGGTGGCCGCCTGCCTGACCTTCATCTACCGCATCTCCAGCCTCAGCCGCAGCGAGGCCGTGAGCAGCATCGACCATCCCATGCTGACCAGCCACGAACAGCACATCCAGGCCTGGCGCCTGTACGGCGCCCTGTTTTTCGGTGCGGTCAAACTGGTCGAAGACATTGAAACCCAGCTGGACAAACCGGTGCTGGTGCTGGACCTGAAAAACCTGATTTACGTGGACTCGTCGGGTGCCGATGCGCTGATGAACCTGATCCACAGCTGCCGCAAAAAACAGGTGTACCTGATCGTTTGTGGGCTGATGCACCAGCCGCTGGACATTGCCCGGCGCAGCGGCCTGATCCAGCACCTGGACGGGCGACTCGAACCCGATCTGGCCGCAGGCCTGAGCCACGCACTGGCCATAGCGCCCACCCTGAGCACCGAGCCGAAACCGGACACAGACCGGTAAAATGCCTCTTTTTGACGCCTGCACCGACGGCGCCAGCCCTCTTTCAAGGAAAACCACCATGGGTCTGTTCCGCCGCCCCAACTACGAGTCCGATGCCACACAGTTCATCCTGCAACTCAAGACACAAAAACCCGAGCTGGCTGCCCAGCAACGCCAGGGCCGTGCCCTGCTGTGGGACAAGCAGGTGGACCGCGAAGCCCAGGCCGAGTTCAAGGCTGGCCGCGTCGCCCAGAAACCCTACGTCTACCAGACCCAGGCCTGATCGTCCCCGATGACCTGCGCCAGCAGGCCTTGCCGCGCATGAGCCAACCCCTCCCGTCCGCTGAACTGCCCGAGTCCGGCCTGCCGTCCAACCCCTCCATGCCCGAGGTGGTGGACCATGTGGCTGTGGCACGGCTGTACGGCGAGCCGCTGTTTTCGCTGCCGAACGACCTCTACATCCCACCCGATGCGCTGGAAGTCTTTCTGGAGGCATTTGAAGGCCCGCTGGATCTGCTGCTCTACCTGATCCGCAAGCAGAACTTCAATATCCTCGACATCCCGATGGCCGGCGTGACGCGCCAGTACCTGAGCTATGTCGATGAAATCCGCTTGCGCAACCTGGAGCTGGCCGCCGAGTACCTGCTGATGGCGGCCATGCTGATCGAGATCAAATCGCGCATGCTGCTGCCGCCCAAAAAGGTGGCCGAGGGCGAAGAAGCCGAAGACCCGCGTGCCGAGCTGGTGCGCCGCCTGCTCGAATACGAGCAGATGAAGCTGGCCTCGACCCAGCTCAATGAATTGCCGCAATACGGCCGTGACTTCCTCAAGGCCCAGGTCTACATCGAGCAAAGCCTGCAGCCGCGATTCCCGGATGTGGGCATGGACGAGCTGCAGTCGGCCTGGCGCGACATCCTCAAGCGCGCCCAATTGGTACAGCACCACCGCATCAGCCGCGAGGAGCTGAGCGTGCGCGAACACATGAGCATCGTGCTGCGCAAATTGCAGGGCCGCAAGTTCATCGAGTTCGAGCACCTGTTTGACCCCACCCAGGGCGTGCCGGTGCTGGTGGTGACTTTCATTGCCCTGCTCGAACTGGCCAAGGAAACCCTGATCGAGATCACCCAGGCCGAGGCGTTTGCCCCCATTTACGTGCGGCTGGCCTACACACCCAACTGATCTGCCCCCGGCGGTCAGGCCTTCGCGCTCAGCGCCGGATCGTCCAGAAAACCCTGCGAGCGCAGTGTCACCACCAGCGTGTCGCGCCATCCCTCGCCGTCCATCGGCTGGATGGGCGTGGTTTCGTGGATCACGCGCTGGTCGTCCAGCAAGAGCAAGGACCAGGGTTCACTCAAAGTGAAGCGCTGGCCACCCGGGCTGTCCACGTCAAACACCCGCGTCTCACCGCCCTTGATGCCGTGGCGTCCCACCAGAAACACCGCCACCCAGTTCACACCATCCCGGTGCGCACCTTCGGGGGTGGGACGACCAATGCCATCGGTGGTGTCGATGCGGAACTGGTGCGCCTCGGCAAACCAGGGCTGCGTGCCCTGCACCTCGGACGCCACCTGCGCCAGCCAGCGCAGCAGGCCCCGCCAGGCGGCGTTGTCCAGCACCTGCGGCGCGACCGGGTCAAACCAGCGCTGCATGCCACCGTGCAAGGCGTTGTAGGACAACGGCTGCCAATGCGCACGGTGGGGCATCAGGCTGACCGACTGCCCGTCCACCACCAGACTGGCGTGGCGCCGACGGCGGTAGCGGCCACCGTCTTTGAGGTACTGGTCAGGAGGCAGACCGTTCCAGCTGCTTGAGAGCGCGTCCAGATCCGTCTGCACCACACCCGCCAGGGCGCAAACACTGGCAGGTGACAGCACCGCAAAGCCTTGCTGCCGCAAGCTGGAGATCAGTTTGTCGGCAGGGGTCAGTGGTGGCTGCAGCGTGCGTTCAGGCATGGCGATGGGCAAGGGAAAAAGCAAAAGGCCAAGCATAACGCCGCTGTCCAGCCCTGGCCGTGATCTGGCGCAGATTCAACCGTAACGTTTGGCAGCCAGTTTGGCCCCTTCTGCCAGGGCCTTGAGCTTGGCTTCGGCCACGGCACGGTCCATCGGGGCCAGGCCACAGTTGGTGCAGGCGATCAGGTGCTGCTTGGGCACAAACTGCAGCGCCAGACCAATCGTGTCGGCCACCTGTTCGGGCGTTTCGATCTCTTCGCTGGCCACGTCAATCACGCCCACCATCACGTCCTTGCCCTCCAGCAGCTTCATCAGGTCGGGCGGCACATGCGAATGGAAGCACTCCAGACTCACCTGGTCGATGCTGCTTTGGGCCAGCGCCGGGAACACTTTTTCGTATTGGCGCCATTCGTGGCCCAAGCTGTTTTTCCAGTCGATGTTGGCCTGGATGCCGTAGCCGTAGCAAATGTGCACGGCGGTGGTGCATGTCAGGCCTTGCGCAGCGCGCTCCAGCGCTTTCACGCCCCAGTCGGCGGCTTCTTCCATGTAGACGTTGAAGGCGGGTTCGTCGAACTGCACGATGTCCACGCCATCGGCCTGCAGGGCCAGCGCTTCCTGGTTGAGCAGCTCGGCAAAGGCCATGGCCATCTTGACCTTGTCGCCATAAAAACGGTCGGCCACGGTGTCCACGATCGTCATGGGGCCAGGCAGGGTGAACTTCACCTTCTTGTTCGTGTGCGCGCGGGTCAGCTGCGCCTCGAAAGCATGCACGCGACCTTTCAGGCGCAGCGGCGCCACCACCTGGGGCACCATGGCGTCGTAACGGTTGTTGCGGATGCCCATCTTGACCTTGTTCTCAAAGTCGATGCCCTCGACCTGTTCGAGAAAGCCGTGCACAAAATGCTGGCGCGCCTGTTCGCCATCGCCAATCACTTCCAGACCAGCGTCTTCCTGCAATTTGATCCACAACAGGGTGGCGTCGGCTTTGGCACGCAAGAGCGCATCGCCATCGGCTTGCCACTGCGGCCAGAGCTTGTGGGTTTCGGCCAGCCAGGCGGGTTTGGGCAGGCTGCCAGCGATGGCGGTGCGGAACATGGCTTCTCCTTGTGATCGAATGTGGCGCGAACTGTAGTTCAGTGGCTTTGACCCTGTGCGGTCAAAGAGAATTCGGGGGCCAGCAGCTCAAACGAGCGGCGCTGCGCCTGCGCGTCGTGCGTCCAGGTGATCAGCACCAGTTCGTCGACTGCCAGGCGCTGGGCCAGCTGGCGCAGGCGGCTGCCCACCGTGCTGGCAGAGCCCACGATGGCGTTGGCGCGCAGCTTGTCCAGCGCCATTTGCTCGGCCGCACTGTATTCGCGCAAGGCCTGTTCGGGTGGCAGCAAGGGCCCCAAACGCCCCAGGTTGCGGTCCATGCGCCAACGGGCGCGGCTGTCAAACAGGCGCCAGGCTTCTTCGTCGGTGTCCGCCGCCAGCGCCCACACACACACGGTGGCATGCGGCTGGCGCAGGAGCGTGCTGGGCTTGAAAGTCTCGCGGTAAATGGCCAGTGCATTGTCAGCGCCCTGCCCATCGGTGATGAACCAGGCAAAGGCATAGGGCATGCCCAGGTGGGCGGCCAGTTGCGCGCCGTAGTCCGAGCTGCCCAACATCCACAGCGTGGGGGCCGTCGCGGCCGCCGGGTAAGCATGGATGCCATGACCGGGGTGGCCGGGCGGCAGGTCCTGCCCCTGCACCCAGGCCTGCAGCTCCATGACCTGCTGCGGAAAACGCTCGGAGGCGTAACGGTCAGGGTTGAGCACCTGCGCGGTGCGACCGTCGCTGCCCGGCGCACGCCCCACACCCAGGTCGATGCGACCGGGTGCCAGCGCGTCCAGCACCCGAAACTGCTCGGCCACCTTGTAGGGCGCGTAGTGCGGCAGCATCACGCCCGCACTGCCGATGCGGATGCGCTGCGTGCGAGCGGCGATGGCCGCCATCAAAATTTCGGGCGCCGAGCCGACGATGCTGGGGTGGCTGTGGTGCTCACTCACCCAGAAGCGGTGGTAGCCCCAGGCCTCGGCCTGCTCGGCCAGCGCCAGCGTCTGGCGGATGGTGTCGTCGTGGCCTTTGCCTGCCGCCGCCACCGACTGGTCAAGAATGGACAGCCGCAATGCCATTGCCTCAGCCCTGTGCCATTTCAGCCTCTTGCAGCAGGCGCCACATGACTTTGCCGCTGCCGCTCTTGGGCAGGGCATCGGCAAACTGCACCGTGCGTGGCATTTTGTAGACCGCCATGTTCTCGCGGCACCAGTCGATGATGTCCTGCTCGGACACCTGGCCCTGGTGGCTGGCACGCAGCACCACCACGGCCTTGACCGATTCGCCCCGGTAGGCGTCCTTGGTGGCGATGATGCAGGCCTCCTGAATGGCCGGGTGCTTGAACATCAGCGCCTCGACCTCGGCTGGCCAGACCTTGAAGCCGCTGGCATTGATCATGCGCTTGAGCCGGTCGGTCATGAAGAAATAGCCCTCCTCGTCCACCCGCCCCATGTCGCCGGTACGAAAGAAGGTTTTGCCGTCCATCTCGAAAAACGCTGCAGCGGTGGCATCGGGCCGCTTCCAGTAGCCCTTGAACACCATGGGGCCGTGCGTGACGATCTCGCCCGACTCGCCCACCGGCAACTCTTTGAGCGTGTCCGGGTCCACCACGCGCGAATCCACGCTCATGAACGGAATGCCCAAGCACTGCTGCTTGGGGTGGTCGGGCGGGTTGCTGTGCGAGGGCGCCGCCGTTTCCGTCAAGCCATAGCCTTCGATGTAGCGCAAGCCAAACTGCTCCAGCAAGCGCTGGGCCACCGCCTGAGGCATGGCCGCCCCACCGCCGCCGATGTTGACCAGGCTGGAGAGGTCGTAGCGCTCCAGGTGCGGACTGCCCAGCAAATCGATCACCATGGTCGGGATGTTGGTCCAATGGGTGACCTTCCACTTCGAGATCAGGTGCCCGGCCAGATCGCGGTCCCAGCGCGGCATCAGCACCATGGTGGCGCTGGAATACACGGTGGAATGCATCAAACTGACCATGCCGGTGATGTGGAACATCGGCACCACGCACAAGGTCACGTTTTCTGCGGTGCTGGAAGCCCAAACCCCCGAAGCCACCGCGTTGTGCATGAGGGTGCCGTGGGTGTGCATGCAGCCTTTGGGCAGACCGGTGGTGCCACTGGTGTAGGGCAACACCGCCAGGTCATCGGTCGTGGCCTGCACTGCGGGCAAGGTTTGCCCATGTGCGCTTTGCATGAGGCTGGCCCAGGCATGGACCTGGCCCCCCTCCAGCACTGGCAATTCGCGATGCGGGCACAGCCAGTCTCGCCAGGCGACGGGCAGCTCTTCGGGCGCGAGTGCGGCCGGATCAAACACATCGGTGAACTGCGTCACCACCAGATGTGCCAATCGCTGCTCGGGCGGCAATGCGGCGCTGGCCTGCACCAGCTCGGGCGCCAGGTCGGCGGTGGTCACCGCCACTTTCACGTCCGGGTCGGTGATGTAGTGCTGCAGCTCCTGTGCCTTGTTCATGGGGTTGACAGGCACCACCACCGCATCCAGCCGCAAGATGGCAAAGTGCGTGATCACCAGCTGCGGACAGTTCTGCATATTGAGCACCACCCGGTCGCCCTTGGCCACACCCAGACGCGCCAGTTGCCCGGCCATTTGCTCGCAGGCCGCCTGAAGGGCGCGGTACGTCCAGCACTGCCCCATGAACACCACAGCGGTTTTATCGGGGTAACGCCGCGCGCTCACCTCCAGATTGACCCAAAGCGAGGTGCTGGGCGGGGTCAGGTGCAAAGGCAGGCGCGTGGGCCAGACAGCAGCGTGGCGAGGCATGGGCAAAGTCTCCTAGTTGTGGCCTGCATCTTAATCAGCCTTGTTTTGCTGCCATGGGCCCTGCTTGTCACGGCAGGGACGCCTGGCTGCCAGTCACCTGCTCTCACAAGTTTTAATCCTAATGATGAATTTGACAACTTTCTTATGCAATACTTAAAATGGCGCGATGCAAAACCCAGCCCAAACCCACCTTACTGACGACTATTGCGGCACCACCTACGCGGCCAAACTTTTGGGTTTATCCGTTGGCACCGTGCAATCCCTGGTTGAAAGAAACGAGTTGCACGCCTGGAAAACGCAAGGCGGTCACCGGCGCATTTCCATACCCTCGATCCGCGAATACCAGCGCAAACTCAATATGCCCCAGACCAGCGGCGATGCCGACCAGCCTCAGCTCAAGGTGCTGGCAGTGGACGATGACCCCGTCGTGCTGGAAGTGCTTCGGCAATTTGCGCTCAGTTGCCAGTTTCCTGTGGACCTGAGCACCATGTCCTCTGGCCTCGAAGCGCTGATCGACATCGCCAGCATTCAGCCCCATGTGCTGATCGTGGATCTGAACATGCCCGATGTGGATGGCTTTGAAGTGTTGCGCAAGCTGCGCAGCAATGTGCAGTTTGACAAAATGCCGTGCTTGGCAGTTTCGGCGCTGACGCCCGAAGAAATCGAAGTCCGTGGCGGCTTGCCAGAAGGCGTCGTCTTCATGTCCAAGCCACTCCAGACACAGTGGCTCGATGGTTTCATGGTCGCCATTTTGGCCACGCTGCAGGCCAGCAAGCTCAAGGCCATCCGCTGAACTGCACCGTCTGCACTGCCGACTGCACTGCCGACTGCACTGCCGACTGCACTGCCGTCTGCACCAAAGAAAAAAGCCCACAACTTTCGTTGTGGGCTTTTCGCATAAATGGCGCGGCTGGCAGGAATCGAACCCACGACCCCTTGGTTCGTAGCCAAGTACTCTATCCAGCTGAGCTACAGCCGCGCAAGACCGCTAGTATAGCACAGCTTTTTGGGGTTCTTTTCTGAAACTTGCTTTTTTGGTTTTTGCTGGCGGGCCACTGGCCAACAAGGCGGAGCGAGGTTCATTTTTTCATGACGGCGATCGTCTGCACCAGGGTCTGGGCATTGAAGGGCTTGGTGATGAAGCCGTCAAAACCAGCCTGCTCGCATTGCTGACGGACGTCGGCTTCCACATTGGCGGAGAAAGCCAGCGTGGTGACGCCGCACAAGGGTGCCGGGTAAGTGCTGCGCACGGTCTTGAGAACGTCGATCCCGCTGATGTCGGGCATGACGATGTCCAGCAGCACCACGTCGTAGTACTGCGCGGCCATTTTTTCCAGCGCCTGGCGGCCGTCTTCGGCCTGGTCGATGGTGCTTTCGGGCATGGCCTTGCGCAAGGTGGCCGTGGCCACCATGCGGTTCATGGCGTGGTCGTCCACCACCAGAATGCGCAGCGGATACCGGACCGCTGTGGCTTCGGCTGTGGCCTGTGGTGTGGCCGACGCCGTGGCGGGGGCGTGTTCATGCGCCAGCGCTTCGCGCATGGGCAGCTGCACGCGGAAGGTGGAGCCCTGACCGACGGTGCTGCTGACCTCGATCCGACCCTGCCAGTTGTCGATCAGGCTCTGGGTGATGGACAGCCCCAGGCCATTGCCCTGCAGGGCGCTGCCCTTCGGCGTCTGGCGGGCGTTGGCCAGCTGGTAGAAGGGCGTGAAGATTTTTTGCTGGACGGCGACCGGAATGCCCGGCCCGGTGTCGCTCACGCTCAGCAGCAAGGTGCCGCTGCCCTGGTCGTTGCGGGTGTAGCCCACCTGCAGCTCGACCCGTCCTTGCGCAGTGAATTTGATGGCGTTGCCCAGCAGGTTCAGCATCACCTGAGTCAGCCGTTGGGGGTCGGTGTGCACCCAGGCAGGCAGATCGGGCGATGTGGTGCAAAGGTAATCCAGACCTTTTTGCTGGGCCTGCAGGCGCAGGGTGCCAAAAACATGGTCAATCAATGCGGGCAGGGCCACGGCTTGCATGGCCAGCGTGAACTGGCCGTGGCGGATCTGGGCGTAGTCGAGCAGGTCGTTGACGATGCCCAGCAAGTGGGTGGTGCTGGTACTGGCGTGCGCGATGTGTTCGCTGGCCTCTTCGGGCAGGTCCTGCCTTTGGTGCAGCAAGGCCAGGTAGCCATGGATGGCGTTCAGCGGGGTGCGCATTTCATGGCTGACGCTGGAGAGGAATTTGTCCTTGTGCTCGTTGGCCAGACTCAGCTGCTCGGTCAAGGTACGCAGACGCTGGTTGTCCTTGGCGATCTTGCGCAACCGGTTGGAGGCGACGCCGTGGACGGTGCTCAGCAGCACCATCTGCGTGAGGATGAAAGTACCGAACATCATGGCGGCCAGAAGCTGCTCGGTGGGCCTGGACAGGTCAGGCGCGCCGGCGGCGTCGGGCACCAAGCCATAAAAGGCCAGCACGGTGACAAAGGACAAGGCCAGAAAGGTGTAGGCCCAGCGCAGCGAGGCCATGAACAAAGGCAGCAGCGGCACGATGCCCAGCCAGACCATGACCGGAGAGCTGATCCCGCCGAGCAGGTGGGCGTTGAACAGCACCAGCGCCAGCAGCGTGAGTTCGTAAATCAGCAGCGCGATCTTGGGGTAAGGGGTGTACTTCCAGAGGGCGATCGACAGTGCAATCAGGCACAGCCCAATATAGGCCGACCAGGCCGAAGGCTGCAGGCCGACCACGTGCAGGCCCACACCGATGGGCAGCAGAAAGACTAAGGCCGAGAGGGCAAAGGCCAGAAAAAAGATGTCACTGGCCTGGCGCTTGCCAACCGGCATGCGGCGTTTGAACTGGCTGAGCAGCTGGTGGTTGATGCTGGCGAGTTCCATGGTGCCCGATCAATCGGCCATGATGGCGAAGGGCCATCAGGCGGTTTCTGTGGCCTATCATAGCCCACTTGTTTCACCCCATTGGAGTCACCTGCACCAGGCATGCATGCGGCTCGAGCCCCCCCCAGCTCGACCTGGCAAACCATCACGCCGCCCAGTTCGGTCAGCTGGGCGGTACAGCAACAACTGCTGGTGAAAACAAGCACGTGAGGCTCCGGTCCGGTGCATAGGAAAATCTTGTGCGCAAGCCACAACTACGCAGGCCAAAAGCAGCACTTGGCCATGGTTGCATAGCCTGAAGCCTCCTCGAATTCCTGAACCAGTCAGAAGTAGAGGTTGGGGAATTGTTTCACACGGTACTCGACCGGCGGGATGCGGCCCAACGACTCATGGGGCCGGTGATGGTTGTATCGGTGCAGCCAGTCCTCAGTCATTTGCCTGACCTCGTTCAGTGATTCGAAGACATAGCAGTCCAGTACCTCGGTGCGGTAGGTCTTGTTGAATCGCTCGACATAGGCGTTTTGCGTGGGTTTGCCTGGTTGAATGTGATTGAGGGCAATGCCCTTTGATTGCGCCCATTCGGCCAGGGCGTGGGCAATGAATTCGGGGCCGTTGTCCAGGCGAATGGACAGCGGTGCACCTCGAACTTCGACCAATTCATTTAAGGCACGGATGACCCTCGCCGCTG
>JACCDW010205921.1_pt1 | contig 24829 bp, 18 predicted proteins | sample 7449781 | NCBI WGS metagenome assembly JACCDW01 (sample SAMN15323449, study PRJNA562643) | freshwater metagenome | isolation source: river surface water | place: USA:Blue River Watershed | collected 2017-08-18
ATTAGGTATTGAGACCTCATGTGATGAGACGGCGGTTGGCATTGTCCGCGGGCGCACTCTCCTTGCTAATGAAATCGCATCGAGTGTCGAAGAACATGCGCGCTTTGGTGGCGTTGTTCCTGAAATCGCATCTCGTGCTCATCTAGAGGCGATGATTCCAAGTATCAATCGAGCGCTAAAAGAGGCAAAGGTTTCACTTAGAGATCTCGATGCAATTTCGGTGACTGCAGGTCCTGGCTTAGTCGGTGCACTTCTAGTTGGAACATCATCGGCTGCAGGTCTTGCACAAGGTCTTGGGATTCCGTTGTATGGAGTTAATCACTTGGCAGCTCATATCTCCGTTGATTATCTGACCCACGATCTTCCTATCGAACCCACAATCGCACTCCTTGTCAGTGGCGGACACTCATCTCTCTTACAAGTCGATGACATCACGAAATCTGTTGCCAAGTTAGGTGCAACGATGGATGATGCAGCTGGTGAGGCATTCGACAAGATCGCGCGAATTCTTGATCTTGGTTTTCCTGGTGGTCCTGCAATCGATCTCGAAGCTCGCAGTGGCAACTCATCAGCAATTGATTTTCCGCGAGGATTAACTACATCTCATGATTGGGCTACACGTCCTTACGATTTCTCATTTTCAGGACTAAAGACTGCGGTAGCTCGATATATCGAAGCTACCCCGTCACACGTTCGTGCAGATGTGGCGGCATCGTTTCAAGAGGCAGTTGTCGATGTCTTGCTCCTGAAGGCCCTGGCTGCCTGTAAGTCCTCCGGTATTGATTCTCTGGTGATAGCAGGGGGAGTTGCGGCTAATTCGAGGTTGCGCCATGTCGCAACCGAACGCTGTGCAGCCGCTGGAATCCAACTTCGAATCCCAGCCCCGGCCCTGTGCACCGACAATGGGGCGATGGTCGCCTCATTGGGAGCGCTGATGGCGGCAGCGGGTAGAGATGCGACTGCAGGCGCCTTTGATGCCCATTCGAGCCTGCCTGTTGAGAGCGTGAGCCTGGCTTAAGCCGATTTGCTGCCGGGAATAAGCACCCCTAGGCTTGGCGTTAGCACTCTCGGGTCGACACTGCTAATTCGGCAGTTCCCCTAGATTGATTTAAAGAGAACTCATTTACGAAGGAGATACACCATGGCACTACGGCCACTAGAAGATCGCATCGTCGTTAAGGCGAATGAGGCAGAGACAACTACAGCTTCAGGTCTTGTTATCCCTGATACAGCTAAAGAGAAGCCACAGGAAGGAACAGTTATCGCAGTAGGCCCAGGCCGCTTCGATGATGGCGTCCGCGTCCCAATGGATGTCAAGGTTGGCGATGTTGTTCTTTACAGCAAGTATGGAGGAACAGAAGTGAAGTCAGGTTCTGACGACCTTCTCGTGCTTTCTGCTCGCGACATTCTCGCAATCGTCGAGAAGTAAGGGTTAAGACTCTTATGGGAAAGATGCTCGAATTTGACGAGCAAGCTCGTCGTTCAATGGAGCGCGGAGTCAATATCCTCGCTGACACAGTTAAGGTAACGCTCGGCCCTAAGGGACGTAACGTCGTTATCTCACGTAATTTTGGTGCACCACTGATCACAAATGATGGTGTCACTATTGCTAAGGAGATCGAACTCTCTGACCCAGTCGAGAATATGGGCGCACAGCTTGTTAAGGAAGTTGCAACAAAGACAAACGATGTTGCAGGTGATGGAACAACGACAGCGACAGTTCTAGCACAAGCTATGGTCAAAGAAGGTCTTCGTAACCTTGCAGCTGGCGCACAGCCAATGGATCTTAAGATCGGTATCGAGAAGGCCGTTGCTGCAGTTTCAGCTCGCCTTCGCGAAAACGCATCTGTTGTTGCAGATAAGGCAGAGATTGCAGATGTTGCAACTATCTCTGCTCAAGATCGTGCAATTGGCGATCTCATCGCAGAGGCGATGGATAAGGTCGGCAAAGATGGCGTTATCACTGTAGAAGAGGCATCAACAACAGCTCTTGAGCTCGAGTTTGCTGAGGGAATGCAGTTCGATAAGGGCTATATCTCTCCATACTTCGTTACAGATCAGGATCGCATGGAGGCAGTACTTGATGATCCATACATCCTTATCGCTGCAAATAAGATCTCAGCCCTGGCAGAACTCCTTCCAATTCTTGAGAAGGTTGCGCAAGCAAATAAGCCACTCTTGATCATTGCAGAAGATGTCGAAGGTGAGGCTCTCTCAACTCTCGTCGTTAACCGCATGCGTGGAGTATTTACCTCAGCAGCTGTTAAGGCTCCAGGTTTTGGAGATCGTCGCAAGGCGATGCTTCAGGACATTGCAGTCCTTACAGGTGGACAGGTTGTCTCAGCTGAAGTTGGCATGAAGCTTGATGCAGTCCAGATCTCTGATCTCGGTCGCGCTCGTCGTGTTGTCATCACAAAGGATGCAACAACGATTGTTGACGGTGCAGGAGATGCAAAGGTTGTCGAAGGTCGTGTTCAAGAGCTTCGCAATGAGATTGCTAATTCAGATTCTGACTGGGATAAGGAGAAGCTACAAGAGCGCGTTGCAAAGCTCGCTGGTGGCGTCTGTGTTATCAAGGTTGGTGCACACACAGAGGTTGAACTCAAGGAGAAGAAGCACCGCCTTGAAGATGCAATCTCTGCAACTCGTGCAGCCGTAGAAGAAGGAATCGTTATCGGTGGAGGCGCAGCACTTGTGCATGCAGCAGATGCCCTTGATGGAAACCTTGGACTTACAGGCGATCAAGCAGTTGGTGTCTCACTTGTCCGTAAGGCATGTGATGAGCCACTTCGTTGGATTGCAGAGAATGCAGGACTTGAAGGCTACGTTGTAGTTGCTAAGGTCCGCGCACTTGCAGCAAACGAGGGCTTTAACGCCGCAACTGATATCTATGGCGACCTGCGTAAGGATGGCGTAATCGATCCAGTAAAGGTGACTCGTTCAGCTCTTGCTAACGCCGCTTCAATTGCAGCAATGTTTATAACAACTGAGGCAGTTGTCTTCGAGCGTCCAGCAGATGCCGAGCCAGCAGCAGCTGGCCATGGACATTCACATGGACCTGGTGGCCACTCGCATTAATGAAATGGGCAAAAGCCCCTCAACTGTGACCAGTTGGGGGGCTTTTTCTCACCCTAAATAGCTCACCTGCAAACAAACTCCGGGTACAGTATGTGGCTGTACTAACCCCACCTACTCACCCTTCGATAGTGGGGCGGCCCGACCACCGAAAGATGGCTTCCATGAAATTTGTGCGCTCAATCGTCCTCACCCTCACCCTTTCCCTTCTCTCCACACTCTTTACGGGGGTCAACTTTGCAACCACTGCAACCGCGACTCCAAGCGATGTATGTAATGGAAGCTACCTATATAACAACGTGAGGGCTACCCCGACACATAGCACTGTTTTCTACATTGACTCCGGTCAGGGTCAGAATGTGGATGCCTCCTATGTGGGATATCAGATCAATGCGACAGCCCCAAAGAGCAACGTGTGGGCATCTCTAGATACCTTCTCCGGGGGCGTGGTCTCGCTAGCAAATCCTGCAGACTCAGCTATTCCGCTCGGTGATATCTCTTCCGAAACTAAAACTGCATTCTTCCTCTTAAAGGCGCCTACAAATACATCGAGCGCCCAATCACACATCTTGCGTGTGTATTCAGGCAAGCCAGGATTACTTTCTTCAACTGAGCTCTACAGCTGTAAGTTCACTTTCTCGAAAGTTTCAGAGACAATCAAGGCACTTGCAAACAAGGTCCAATCTGTCACTCCATCAACCACTAGTTATGTGCTTGGAAACACGATGAACATCGTGGTGGAAGGTGACACAGGACAAATTGGTTCTGGAAATGCAATTGATGGCGACATGATTTGGGTTTCGCCTGTCTCAAAGTCAAGCTGGCCAACTTCAGCGCTACGACTCGTTAGTACAAATCTAAAGTTCTGGAATAACTCATCAAAGAATGTAAATGCATTTGAGGGGGAGTATGTAGATACTCTTCGAGTCAGGAATCTTCGATCCCTTGATACACGTTTGTATTACACCGCTACATACACCTTTAAGATAATCGGCCAGCCAACGAGCGCGGCAAGCATTGCGCCAGTTGCTCAAATTTCAAGCGGCACACAGGTTAAGCACAACGATATTGGTCGCTTACCTGCAGCAACAATTTCGTCTGCAAATATCACAATCAACGCTACTATTTCAAAGGCAGTGTCTAGTGCTGTCACCCAAAGCTCTGGAAAAACCCAACTCAACTACACGATCACGTTAACAAATAACTCTTCTGGTGCAGTTATTTTCGATCAAGTAGTGGATTCACCATCTTCACTCTTGACCTATGTTGCTGGATCTGTCCGTCTTGCAACGGCAGCAACGGCAGAACCATCATTTGACGCAAATGGAAAGCTAATTTTCTCTCAACCAATTTCAGTAAATGCGAACAGCTCAAAAACTTTAACTTACACGATGGTAGAAAAGACAGCATGTACTATTTCGGGAAGCTTCTCTTTCCAAAATAGCGCGACGGCCGCCATTGGTTCTCTAGTAGTTGGATCTGGCCCTGCAACATACTCACTCACTACTGCTGCCGGCATCTGTGGAAATAGCACCCTGGATACCGCCACCACTGTCAACCAGACCCTTCCGATTGATGTTGCAACTCTTCCTGCAACCTCTATTGCCAATACCAGTGCAACAATCAACGGTACTGTCGATCCAAACTCAAACTCTGGACAGATAATCTACTTTGAGTGGGGAACAAGCCCTACGTTATCGACGTTTACTTCAGAAAATGTGGGAACAACTGGTTCTGGTAGCGTGCCAGTTGCATCAAATAAATCTCTCACTGGTCTCACAAGTGGAACTGTCTACTATTACAGAATTCGCGTGGGATCTGTATACGGTGAGATTCTCTCCTTCATCACAACCCAGCCAGTGGCTGCGCCAACAGCAATTACCGATCCAGCAACCTCTGTCTCATCATCTAATGCAACTCTGAATGGAACAGTGGACCCAAATCAGACACCTGTCACAGTTGAGTTTCAGGTGTGGAAGACAGGAACAGATACAGTCACAGTATTGATGACGGATGACCCAACTCAGCCCCTTGAAACTCGCGAACAACAGGCTGCATATAACCCTTACCTTCAGCTCTCTGGATCATTTCCTACCCAAGTTTCTATCAACTTAACCGATCCGTACTATGGATTGTCGGGCTTTGTTAATGCGAACAATACGATTTATTATCGGGTTCGTCTGAAGAATGTATCAACGAGTGCATACATCAATGCATCAGAGATACGTCAATTCACTCTCACTACTTACTATCCGCAGGTAATTACTTTTAACTCAATTAGTGACATTACCTTCGGAGACAGTGCTCCAACAATCTCTCCTACCTCGGATATCTTTGGTTCTAACATTACATATGGCTCTGGGACACCGGATGTCTGTACTGTAAGCAGTTCAGGTGCCATTACGATTATCAAGGCGGGCATTTGTACTATTACAGCCGATCACCCAGGTGGTTTTAACGCTGGAGATAGCCGCTACTACGAACCCGCCACACAAAAGGTTCAGTCATTTAATGTTGGACTCAAGGCGATCACAATAACTGCAGCGGCAAAGTCTAAAAACTTTGGTGATTCTGATCCCTCTCTCACATATTCGATTACTTCGGGAGCGTTGATTGGTTCAGATACCATAACAGGAACTTTAAATCGCGCTCCTGGTGAATCAATTGGTACTTACCTCATTAGTCGAAATACTCTCACACCGGGAAATAACTACGACGTCACATATGTTGGTGCAAATTTAACAATTAGCGCCAAGGTCATCACCGTCACCGCTGCTGCAAAGAGTAAAGTTTATGGATCTTCAGATCCGGTTCTGACATATACATCAACACCTTCACTTAATGCAGGCGACACCTTCACGGGAACCTTGAGTAGGACTTCAGGAGAAAATGTTGGTCAATACCCGATAAATCTTGGTTCTTTGGCTCTACCTGCGGGATACACCCTCACTTATGTGGGAGAGACTCTCACTGTCACTGCAAAACCTTTGACAATTACAGCTGATAGCAAGAGCAAGAATGCTGGTGACTCAACACCTACATTTACCTTCCAATCAAGTGGACTAGTGGGTTCCAACACTGTTGGAAGTGTTACCTATAACTTCTCTTCCGGCAGCTACTCCAGTAACACCACACCACCAACTGTCGATGGTGCGTACACGATTACGCCATCTGCTGCTAGCTTCACTAACGGATCAGCTGGCAACTACACAATTACCTATGTGACTGGCACCTATACGATTACGAGTCTGCAGAGCCAGACACTTACCTGGACGACTATAGGAAATAAAACCTATGGATCGGCCGCATCAGCGACCGTGGTCTCTAGCCGTGGTCTTACCCCAGTTACAGTGGTCAGCAATACGACATCAATATGTACTGTCCCTAACTCATCTTCCTCGGGTGCCACGGTGACACTTCTACGAGTAGGAGTATGTGAGCTCAAGGCGAGCCAGGCAGGAGATAGCACCTACGGTCCTGCCTCAGATGTCATCGAAACCTTCACGGTTACAGCAGCGCCATTGGTTATTACAGCTTCTTCTCCTACAGGGGTTCGAGTAGGCGATGCCGTTCCTATGATAACTGCCAGCTACTCTGGGTTTGTAAACTCTGAGAACAGCTCAAATTTGAGTACTCTTCCTACTTGTACGACAACATATACAACCTCATCTGCTGCAGGTAGTACTGAGACAACTTCATGTTCAGGAGCAGTGGCGACTAATTACACAATTTCTTACGTCGCAGGTTCTTTGACTGTGGCTGCAGCCAATAATGGAAATTCAAATAACAATGCTCCTGCTCCAATTGTGAAGCAGAAGACGACGATAAGTTGGAGTAATCCTGAGGCTATAACTGAAGGAACCCTGCTAGGTGTCAGAGAGCTGAACGCAATTTTTAGTGTCCCTGGTGTCTGTACTTATACTCCTCCACTAGGAACTCTCCTTCCAGTAGGAAATCACACGCTATCTGTAACTTGCGTTCCAACAGATGGAACAAATTACGAACCGCTGACAACTACTGTCACTATTCAAGTAAAGCCAATAAAGAAGAAGGCAACCATTCTCTGGTTTAACCCACTTCCAATTACTAATCCAACGCCATTAAGCGGAACGCAACTCAATGCAAGGCCAAGCGTTCCAGGCTCTCTTGAGTACACCCCAAAGTTGGGAACAATTCTTGATCCGGGCACCCATATCTTGAATGTAAAGCTAAAGCCAACTGATCCTAACTTTGAAGAACTTGAGGCCAAAGTTTCCATCTTGGTCAAGAGCAGGCCGTTAGATCCTAAGAACCCAGAACCTTCTAACCCTGCCAAACCTAACGAACCGGCAATGCCAGAAGTGAAGGAGCCTGTTGCTCCAACCAAGCCTGCAAAGGAGGCTAGCCCTGCTGCGATTCCAGAGGCAAAGAATGCACCAGTCCTGCAGACTGCAGGTAAGGCTGCTGAGGTAATCACAATCACTCCAAATGAAGAGAAGACCGGCATTGTTGTCTCCTCAGCGGATTGGTCTCTTGCCATTAGTTCAACAACAAAGTTTGTTCAGGGCAATACAGCAGATTCCTCGGCCCGAGTTGTAATTGAAAAGGGAAATACAGTTACTACAAGTGGTACTGGCTTTAAACCTTTTAGCCAGGTAGACGTCTATGTTTACTCAACGCCAACGTGGCTGGGAGCAGTAATCACGGACTCTCTTGGTAACTTCACAACGACGCTGCCAATGCCAGTAGCCCTCCCAGAAGGCGATCACACCTTCCAAGCTGAAGGTTTAACGCCAGATAACTTACAGAGAACTGCAGCGGTTCCAATTACATTGGTGCCAGCTATAGCAACTGGAAAGCCGGGCGAGCTTCGCTTTGAAGTTTACTTTGCAATGAACTCTGTAGTTATTACAAAGGCTGAGGCAGCGAAGATTTCGCGTAATGTGAAGAGCGCCCTCTCTAAGGCTGCAAAGGGTGCCAAAATTACAGTGAAGGTTGTTGGATGGGTTCAACCGAACCCGAACCCAGGAGACATCAAGTATCTCTCAACCTACCGTGCAAAAAATGTTGCATCGATGATGCGCAAGCTCGGTCTCAAAGGAAGTTACACACTTAACTTCCCCGGTCTTGAAAAGGACAACATTCCATCTGCTCGCCATGCATCAGTGGTGATTAAGTGGAGTAAATCTAAGTAAGAATCAGATTGCAAAAGAAGAGAACCCCGTCTCATATGAGACGGGGTTCTCTTCTTTTGGAGGAATGAAATTAAGAAGCTTGTGTGATGTGTGTGATTCCGCGGCGGTTGAGAATCAAATCGCGATCATCTTCTGAGAGTCCGCCCCAGATTCCGTATGGTTCCTGCACTGCAAGCGCTTGCTCGCGACACTTGAGAAGAACTGGGCATGATGCACAGACAGCCTTTGCAGCATTCTCGCGATTGCGACGACGTGGTCCGCGCTCTCCATCAGGATGGAAGAACATCTCTGGATCCATTCCACGGCATGCCCCTTGATACTGCCAATCCCACTCATCAGCTATTGGACGAAGTGCTTCAGAGCGCTCTGCAAATGTATTCATTACTGACTCTCCTTGAAGTATTAACTGCCGTGTGAGTGAAGGCTACAATCGTTTCATAAGTTGTTCAAGGGGCTATCGCTCCAAATCTTATTCAGCTTTCTTTTTCGTCCCATATGTCCGAATTTCAAGTGGTGAGATGGGCCACTCTGAGCCATCCTTGCCCCATGTCGAGCAAAGAGCCAATGGCGGCCCATGAGGAGGAACTCCTTACCGTCGCTGCCGTGGCTCGCCGCCTTGGGGTAGCACCGGCCACCCTGCGCACCTGGGATCGTCGCTATGGCCTTGGCCCATCCACGCATGAGGCTGGCGAACATCGTCGCTACTGTCCAGAAGATCTCCATCGCCTCACCTTGATGCGTCGCCTTATCAGCGCCGGAGTTTCGCCAGCCGATGCTGCCGAGAAGGCAAAGGCTGCAAAGGGTCAGGTCAACCTCTCAAAGATTGTCCGTGAGTTTGAAGTGCAGGAAGATGTTGTTGCAGGAATTAATAAAGCGCTACAAGCATTTGATATTGCCTTTGTTGAAGAGACATTGCGTGCAGAGCTAGATCACCACGGAGTCGAAATTGCCTGGCATGAAATCATTGTCCCCACATTGATTGAAATTGGTGAAGCATGGCAAGCATCTGGATCAGGTGTTGAGATTGAACATGCATTCACCGAATGCCTCAAGAAGGTCTTCCGTGAAAGATCAATCTCTTTAGAGGCACCAGTTAATGCACACCCTGTGTTAATTGCAGCGGTGGGAGAAGAACAGCACTCACTTCCATTACATGCGTTAGAGGCGATGTTGCGAGAGATCGGCATCAAGACCCACTTTCTCGGCGCTCGCACTCCCTTTGAAGCCGTTGAGGCAACTGTGTCTCGACTTGCCCCGCCGGCTGTGTTTTTATGGGCGCTGCTTCCACAAAATGCTCAACCAGATTTCTATCGTCGACTGCCAGTAATTAGGCCAGCTCCTCGAATCGTCCTCGGCGGACCTGGATGGAATGCTGAAGAGTGCTCAGATGCCACTCTCGTAGTCGGTTTAGGCAGCGCCTGTGAGGAGATTAAGCGGGCGGTAGGGCTCTAAAGAGCCGATAGAATTACCCCTCGTCGAGCTAGCGTAGTTCTCCAGGGGAGTTCAGATGTCTATTGATTCAGAGAAGGTCGCACTCCTGGGCCTGACTTATGACGATGTCCTCCTTCTGCCAGATGCCTCTGAGGTAGTCCCATCCGAGGTCGATACCTCAACTTGGCTCACTCGAAATATCTCTCTCGCGGTCCCACTTGTCTCCTCTGCGATGGATACCGTTACAGAATCTGCGATGGCTATTGCCATGGCTAAAGCAGGTGGTATCGGAATCATCCACCGCAACCTTCCGATTGAAGAGCAGGTTGCTCACGTCAAACTTGTAAAGAATGTTGGACTTGCAGGAGCAGCAGTCGGTGTCGGCGATGATGGCTTTGCTCGCGCACAGGCCCTGATCGATGCTGGTGTAGATGTTGTAGTTGTCGACACGGCACATGGTCATCACCGCGCAGTGTTAGATGCAATTGCGCGCATCAAGAAGTTCTCTTCAACGATTGAAATCATCGGCGGCAATGTGGCAACACGTGCTGGAGCACAGGCGCTGATCAATGCAGGTGCTGACGCGGTCAAGATTGGCGTGGGTCCAGGTTCTATCTGCACGACTCGAGTTGTCGCAGGTGTTGGAGTTCCACAGATCACCGCAATCATCGAAGCATCAAAGGCCTGTAACAAGGCAGGCATTCCACTTATTGCAGATGGTGGACTTCAATATTCTGGCGATATCGTTAAAGCGATTGTTGCTGGCGCAAATACAGTAATGCTCGGATCACTTCTTGCAGGATGCGAAGAGTCACCAGGTGAACTCTTTGAGATCGATGGCCGCAAATACAAGGGGTATCGCGGAATGGGCTCACTCGGTGCGATGCAATCTCGCGGTGAGAAGAAGTCATATTCCAAGGATCGCTATATGCAAGATGATGTTCTCTCTGAGGACAAGCTAGTTCCTGAAGGAATCGAAGGTAAGGTCGCATATAAAGGCACTGTCGCAGAGGTTGTCCATCAACTCGTTGGCGGATTGCGTAGCGGAATGGGCTATGCCGGTGCTGCCGATATCGAAACACTTCGCCGCGAAGGACGACTGATTCAGATTACCTCTGCAGGGCTAAAAGAGAGCCATCCACACGATGTTCTCGATGTGGCAGATGCACCAAACTACGGAAAGAAGGCGTAAATGGAGATCGAGATCGCACCAGGCAAGCGCGCCCGTCAAGCATTCTCTTTTGACGATATTGCAATCGTTCCGAGCCGGCGCACCCGCACACCTGAAGAGGTGAGTACTACCTGGCAGATTGATGCATACAAGTTTGACCTCCCACTTCTTGCAGCCCCAATGGACTCAGTTGTCTCACCTGATACTGCGATTGCAATTGGCAAGCTCGGTGGCCTCGGTGTCCTCAACCTCGAAGGACTATGGACTCGTTATGACGACCCACGAATTCCTCTAGGTGAGATCGCATCGATGCCTGAAAAGCATGCAACCAAGCGCATGCAAGAGATTTACGCAGCTCCTATTCGCCCTGAGCTCATCCGCGATCGTATTCAGCAGATCCGCGATGCAGGCGTCACTGTTGCGGCATCTCTTTCACCGCAGCGCACTGTCGAGCTTCACGATGCCGTGATCAAGGCTGGAGTTGATATCTTCGTGATTCGTGGAACGACAGTTTCGGCAGAGCATGTGGGTGCAGAGGGTGAAGCACTCAATCTTAAGAAATTTATCTACGAACTCGATGTTCCAGTCATTGTGGGTGGAGTTGCTACAACAACAGGAGCGCTCCATTTGATGCGCGCAGGTGCTGCAGGTGTCCTCGTTGGTTTCGGTGGGGGCGCAGCTCACACCACTCGCACAGTCACAGGTATTGAAGTTCCCATGGCAACAGCTGTAGCAGATGTTGCAGCAGCCCGCCGTGAGTACCTTGATGAATCTGGTGGGCGCTATGTTCACGTGATTGCAGATGGTGCTGTTGGTCGCTCAGGCGACATTGCAAAGGCGATCGCATGCGGTGCTGATGCAGTCATGATGGGATCAGCTCTTGCTAAGGCAGTTGAGTCTCCAGGCCTTGGTTGGCATTGGGGTTCTGAGGCTTATCACCCAGAGCTACCACGTGGACGTCGCTTCAATGTGGGCACTGTCGGAACTCTCGAAGAAGTTCTCGTCGGTCCCTCACATTCTTCTGCAGGAGATATGAACCTCTTTGGCGCACTTCGTCGCGCAATGGCTACATGCGGATACTCCGATGTGAAGTCATTCCAGCGCGTTGATGTCGTGATGCACCATGGCAAGTAGCGCTAGCGCAACTTCAGCTCCATACGGCGTCCTCGTAGTCGACTTCGGTGCGCAGTACGCACAGCTCATTGCACGTCGCGTTCGCGAGGCCCAGGTCTATTCAGAGATTGTTCCATCAACAATTACTGCAGCAGAGGTTGCGGCAAAGAACCCTGAAGCAATTATCTTGTCGGGTGGTCCGTCATCGGTCTATGCAGATCATGCACCTAAGGTGGATCCAGCCATCTTTGCTCTCGGAATTCCCACTTTTGGAATCTGTTACGGATTTCAAACAATGGCAGCTGTCCTCGCAGGAGTTGTTGCACGGACCGGTAAATCCGAATTCGGACGTACGCCACTTGATGTGAAGCCGGGCTCCAAGCTATTTGCAGGTCTTCCAGTTCATCAATCAGTCTGGATGTCACACGGTGATGCTGTCTCTGAAGTTCCTAGTGGCTTCTCCATCTCTGCATCTACCGCCGATACCCCAATTGCTGCCTTTGAGGATGCATCAGGAAAGATTGCAGGAGTTCAGTTCCATCCAGAGGTGCTTCACTCAGAGCATGGTCAGGCAATCTTTCAGAACTGGCTTATCAATATTGCAGGATGTAATCCAACTTGGACAACTACCAATATTGCAGAAGAAGAAATCGCTAAAGCTAAGGCGGTCATTGGCGATAAGAAGGTCATCTGTGGATTATCTGGTGGCGTTGATTCAGCAGTTGCTGCAGCGATTATTCAGCGCGCAGTCCGCAATCAATTAACGTGCGTATTTGTTGATCACGGCCTTCTTCGCAGTGGTGAGTCCGAGCAGGTGCAGCGCGACTTCGTTGCATCCACTGGCGTCAATCTCGTAGTCATCGATGCAGTTGATCAATTCCTTAACGCTCTAGCAGGAGTGACAGACCCAGAAGAGAAGCGCAAGATTATCGGTCGTGAATTCATTCGATCTTTCGAGAAAGCAGCACGCGATATTGCAGCAGGGGGAGATGTTGAGTTCTTGGTTCAAGGCACTCTCTACCCAGATGTCGTTGAATCTGGAGGCGGAACAGGAACTGCCAATATTAAATCTCATCACAATGTAGGTGGGCTGCCTGATGATCTTCAATTTAAGCTTGTCGAACCGCTACGCACTCTCTTTAAAGATGAGGTACGACAGGTGGGGCTCGAATTAGGTCTTCCCAATGAAATCATCTGGCGCCAACCATTTCCAGGTCCAGGACTTGGCATTCGCATTATCGGCGAAGTTACTAGAGAGCGCCTTGATATCTTGCGTGAGGCAGATGTCATTGCTCGCGCAGAGCTATCGGCTGCAGGTCTTGATCGCGATATCTGGCAATGCCCGGTTGTTCTGCTTGCAGATGTGCGTAGCGTCGGTGTGCAAGGCGATGGTCGCACATATGGCCACCCAATCGTTCTTCGCCCCGTCTCATCAGAGGATGCAATGACAGCTGATTGGTCTCGCGTTCCGTACGAAGTTCTCGAAAAGATTTCTACACGAATTACCAATGAGGTCCGTGAGGTCAATCGTGTTGTCCTTGATGTCACTAGTAAGCCACCCGGAACGATTGAATGGGAATAGAAGTGAGCGGGAATAGGAAAGTAGCAATGAAGAAATTATCGATTATCGTCGGTCTCACATTACTGACAGCAACACTTGCTCCAGTTGCGCACTCTGCTGAGAAGCCAACAACGGTGCCAGGCTGCAAGAAAGCGACAGCTCCAGCGCGCACACCTGCTGCCATTAAGCAGCCTATGAGCGCATCGAAGGTTCTTCCTAAGACCCTTACTCTCAATACCAATTGTGGTTCGATTGTGATTTCACTGAACTCAAAAGCGCCTCTGACAGTTACCAGCATTGCTGCACTCGCTCGAGCTGGCTACTACAACAAGACGCAGTGTCACCGCCTTACTACCGAAGGTCTCTTTGTTTTGCAGTGCGGAGATCCAACTCTAACTGGTGGCGGATCTCCTACAGGATGGAAGGGTTACAAGGATGAAAACCTTCCTAAGGCAACTGGAATTAATTACCCAGCAGGCACAGTTGCAATGGCGAATTCAGGTCCGTCAACAAACGGTTCACAATTCTTCTTGGTCTATGGCAATACTCAGCTCGGGCCTAACTACACAATCTGGGGAAAGATCACCAAGGGGCTAGATCTTCTCCAAAAGGTTGGCAATGTGGGTGCATACCAAGTCAGCGGAGAGCAGTACTACTACGCAGGTGATGGATATCCAATTCAGGCAGTCGAGATCGTTACTGCAACAGTAAAGTAAACAAACTTGGTTTGATATAGCTCTAAGTTAATTTGTATTAACGATTTTAAAAGCTTCAGCGATACGACCCTCAGGTAGTTCGCCCGCTCCTGCGTTGCGCTGACCCCATTCGCGGAGCATCTCTTCAAGATTTTCAATATGGCCCGTCTGTGACGCATGTTCTTTTAGGGCTGCAATCTTCATATGGAAAGTCTCTGTGATATCTACATAGTGATCAGGGTGTGTGTGGCCCTGCATCCAGACCTCTTTGACTCTCCATGGCTCCAGATTTTCTTTCTCAAGAAGATCTGTAAATGCATAAGGATTACGAGCATCAGGGTAGACGGCTTGAATAGTTGCTTCACCAGCGGCAAGGTGATCCGGATGGCTTGCACCGATACGATCCCAATTGCGCTCTGGTGACTGGCACAAGATGCGATCTGGTTTGAAACGACGAATCTGACGGACGATATCTTTGCGAAGAGCAATTGTTGGCTCAAGGTGGCCATCGACGTAATTTAAGAAAGTGACATCTGAAATGCCCAGAACTGCACACGCTGCTCGTTGTTCGCGTTGGCGCACAGCTGGCATCTCTTCACGTGAGTACTCGGATTCTTCGCCACCTTGGTCGCCATTGGTGCAGAGCACATAGCCGACCTCTATTCCTTTAGCGACCCATTGCGCGATAGTTCCTGATGCTCCGAAGTCAGAATCATCGGGATGGGCGTTGACTACAAGGACTCGCTTGATTTCAGAATCTGAGAAAGGCTCCATGGGCGGTAAGCCTAATAGACTCCGCGCCATGTCAGCTACCGACCCATTACTTGAGGGGCTCAATCCACCTCAACAAGAGGCGGTTGCATATGCAGGTGGACCACTCCTAGTAATTGCAGGTGCAGGCTCTGGCAAGACTCGAGTATTGACTCGACGCATCGCCTATTTAATGGCTCGACGCAATGTAAAGCCATATGAAATTCTTGCAATTACCTTTACCAATAAGGCAGCGGGCGAGATGAAAGATCGCGTGAGCGAACTTGTAGGCCCTATTGCTAAATCGATGTGGGTATCGACATTTCACTCAGCGTGCGTGCGTCTATTGCGACAAGAGGTAGAGCGGCTGGGATATAGCTCAACTTTTTCTATCTATGACTCAGCCGATTCCCAGAAGTTGATTCAGAAGGTCTGTGAAAGCCTCAATCTAGATTCTAAGCGTTATCCACCGCGCCAGTTTCAAAACATTATCTCTAATGCAAAGAATGAGCTACAGAGTCCTTACGAGTTCTTGAGCAAGGCAACTAATCAGTTCGACACCATCGCTGCAGATGTCTACACCATGTATGAAAAACGCTTGAAGCAGGCAAATGCTATGGACTTCGATGATTTGATTATGAAGACAGTGCAGGTATTGCAGCAATTTCCTGAAGCAAAGGCGCGCTTTCGCTCACGCTTTCGTCATATCTTGGTTGATGAGTATCAAGATACAAACCACGCTCAATATCAATTGGTGAAAGAGCTCACCGGTGATGAGAACGATGGCTTTCCGATAGCTGAGCTCTGTGTTGTGGGAGATGCCGATCAGTCGATCTATGGCTTCCGCGGGGCAACAATTCGCAATATCTTGCAGTTTGAGGTCGACTATCCCAACGCAAAGACAGTCTTGCTTGAGCAGAATTACCGCTCTACACAGAACATTCTCTCTGCAGCCAATGCTGTGATCTCTCAGAACGAATCACGAAAAGAGAAGAACCTCTGGTCGGATTCAGGTTCAGGTGCACCACTTGTGGGTTATGTCGCAGAGTCTGAATATGACGAGGCTGAGTTCATTAAAGATGAGATTCGCGCATTAGCCGATAAAGATATTTCGCGTCCAGGAGATACTGCCGTTTTCTATCGCACCAATGCGCAATCTCGTGTCTTTGAAGAAGTCTTTATGCGCGCAGCCATCCCATATAAAGTCGTCGGTGGTCTTCGATTCTACGAACGTAAAGAGGTAAAGGACCTACTTGCCTACTTGCGTGTGCTTGCTAATCCAACAGATGAGGTCTCGCTTCGACGAATCATCAACTTCCCAAAGCGTGGTATTGGAGATAGGGCGCTAGAAGAGGTGGATGCCTTTGCTAATGCGCAGGCAATATCTTTCTGGGATGCGCTCTTGCGAGTTCGTGAAGCTACAGCAGTTCCCAATAAGGCATCTCAATCAATCTCTGATTTCTGCAACATGATCTCTGCCCTGGCAGTACTCGTTGAGGTGAAAACAAAGCCATCGACAATTATTGAGGCAGCCCTTGAGCAATCAGGGCTAATGAAGGAACTTGCCAATAGCAGTGACCCTCAAGATGAGGTGCGTATTGAAAACTTACAGGAATTGGTTTCAGCCTCCATTGAATATGAGGAACGCTCATTGGATGAACTCGGTGAAGATGAAGTCATCTCACTCGGGGGTTTTCTTGAGAAAGTTTCACTCGTTGCAGATGCAGATGAAATTCCAGATGGCCAAGATCATGGGGGAGTTGTCACGCTGATGACTCTGCACACAGCTAAAGGTCTTGAATTTCCCACAGTCTTTCTCACCGGTATGGAAGATGGAATATTTCCTCACGCGCGCACCTTTGATGATCCAAAGGAGATTGAGGAAGAGCGACGTCTTGCCTATGTTGGTCTGACTCGCGCAGAGAAGCGTCTCTACATTTCGCGCGCTGAATATCGATTGACCTTTGGAACTCCGAAGTACAACCCTGCCTCTCGCTTCCTGGATGAGATTCCATCAACGCTGATTGAGTGGAAGAATGATGGAAAGCCTGCTTACACATCTGCCAGTGCAATTCGTAAGTCACGAGTAGCAACAGCTCCACCGCCTCGCGCCACGGGCAAGGTCTCTTCGGCTATGGTTCTTGAAATTGGCCAACGTGTGTCTCATGACACATTTGGGCTGGGCACAGTTGTTAGCGTCTCAGGGGTGGGCGATAAGTCTGAGGCGACTATCAACTTTGGGGCATATGGAGATAAGCGCCTCCTCTTGCGCTATGCACCCGTCACGCCGCTGTAAATTCCCAGCCTCAAGCGGGTTTAGGATTACCCCGTATCTACGCCGACGTATAAGGAGCCATGAGTGGATCTCTACGAATATCAAGCACGCGACCTCTTTGAAAAGCACGCAGTCCCTGTATTAAAGGGCGCAGTTGCAACAACACCAGAACAGGCTCGCGATGCAGCAGCTGATATGGGTGGAAAGGTTGTCGTTAAGGCACAGGTGAAGGTCGGTGGCCGCGGAAAGGCGGGCGGCGTAAAGCTTGCAGTAGATCCAGCAGATACATTTGAGAAGGCATCAGCAATTCTCGGAATGGATATCAAGGGCCACACCGTTCATAAGGTGATGATCGCTCAGGCAGCTCCAATCGTTGACGAGTACTACATCTCAATCTTGCTTGATCGCTCAAATCGCACATTCCTCGTCATGGCATCAGTTGCCGGCGGAATGGATATCGAAGAGGTTGCACATTCAACGCCAGAGAAGCTTGCAAAGGTTCCTGTAAGTGCAGTCGAGGGAATCGATAAGGCGCTGGCAACAAAGATTATTGCTCAGGCACAATTTCCTGCAGATGTCGCAGATCAGGTCGCAGATGTTCTCGTAACACTGTGGAAGACATTCCAATCAGAAGATGCAACTCTCGTTGAGGTAAACCCTCTCGTAAAGACTGAAGATGGTCGCATCATCGCACTCGATGGCAAGGTCTCACTTGATGAAAATGCTGAGTTCCGTCAGCCAGATCACGCAGCCCTTGTTGATACAGATACAGCAAACGCTCTTGAGGAAGCTGCAAAGGCAAAGGGTCTTAACTACGTCAAGCTCGACAATGGTCAAGTTGGAATCATCGGTAACGGTGCTGGACTTGTAATGTCGACTCTCGATGTCGTTGCATATGCTGGCGAGAAGTTCGGTGGAATGCGCCCAGCTAACTTCCTCGATATTGGAGGCGGAGCATCTGCCCAAGTTATGGCAGATGGCCTCTCAATCATCCTTGGTGATCCAGATGTAAAGAGCGTATTTGTTAACGTATTCGGCGGAATCACTGCATGTGATGCTGTTGCGAACGGAATCGTTCAAGCTCTAGAGCTCTTGGGCGATAAGGCGACGAAGCCAATCGTTGTACGCCTGGATGGCAATAACGTCCTTGAAGGACGCGCAATTTTGAATGCTGCAAACCACCCATTGGTGGAGCAGGCAGAGACAATGGATGGAGCAGCATCACGCGCTGCAGAATTGGCGGCGAAGTAATGTCTATCTTTATCAACTCTTCCAGCAAGGTCATCGTTCAGGGCATGACAGGTTCTGAAGGAACAAAGCACACTCGCCGAATGTTGGCATCAGGTACACAGGTTGTTGGCGGCGTTACACCGGGTAAGGGCGGACAGGTCGTCGATATCGATGGCGCATCACTTCCAGTCTTTAACACTGTTGCTGAAGCAATGGCCGCAACAGGTGCCAACGTCTCAGTTGTATTCGTTCCACCTAAGTTTGCAAAGGCTGCCGTAATTGATGCAATTGATGCCTCAATGCCATTGGTCGTAGTAATCACTGAAGGAATTCCTGTTCATGACTCTGCATACTTCTATGCATACTCATTAAAGAGCGGCAAGACTCAGATCATCGGACCTAACTGCCCAGGACTTATCAGTCCTGAGTCATCAAATGTTGGAATCATTCCTGCAGACATTACAAAGAAGGGTCCTATTGGACTTGTCTCAAAGTCAGGAACTCTTACATATCAGATGATGTATGAACTGCGCGATATTGGTTTCTCAACAGCCGTTGGAATCGGTGGAGATCCTGTTATTGGTACAACTCATATCGATTGCCTTCGCGCTTTCCAAGATGATCCTGAGACTGAAGCGATTGTCATGATTGGTGAAATCGGTGGCGATGCTGAAGAGCGTGCAGCTGCATTTATCGCAGAGTACGTAAAGAAGCCTGTCGTTGGTTATGTCGCAGGATTTACGGCTCCTGAAGGAAAGACGATGGGCCACGCTGGCGCAATCGTCTCTGGATCATCAGGAACTGCTGCGGCAAAGAAGGATGCCCTCGAGGCAGCTGGTGTAAAGGTTGGACAAACCCCTAGCGAGACAGCGCGCCTTATGCGCGAGATTCTCGGCCGTTAATTAAACGATGCAACGCGTCCTCTCGGTCTCGTTGTCTCACGCAATACGTGGAGCAGCACTTGTGCTGCTCCCGTTTGCATTTATCGCCCTTGTTGCATGGGCGACGGCAGGAAGCTCAACAGGTACGACGACAGATCCAATCCGTGGAGCAACATGGCTCTGGCTTGGTTCACACCACATTCCTTTTCAACTAGCTCTTCCTCCATCAGGACTAGCTGGATACTTTTCATATCTGCCATGGGGAGCGATGCTTCTTCCATTCCTAGCGGTACGCACCACATTCAATCGTGCACTCGATCGTTTGCAAGGTGACTTCCATGACATCAAGGGTGTTCGCCTCATCTACTCACTCTTCTATACGGTCATTGTTACCGCCCTGGCATATCTGAGTGCATCCACTTCAGTAAAGTCACAGTGGTATTTAGCTCCGATATTTGCCTTCGCGATTGCTTTCTTAGCCACGATGACGTGTGGTGGTCGGGTTAAATTGGCAAAGCCGGTAGATGTTGCAATCCGATTGATTGCAATCATTCTCGGAATTTCTTCAATCACTGTCGGAGCCTTGATCTTCATCAATTTTGGTCAAGTCAAACTACTCACTGAAGGACTTCAACCAGGAATATTTGGTGGAGTGCTTTTACTCATTCTTAATTTGCTCTATCTGCCAAATGCAGCAGTTGCTGTTGCATCATATTTTGCCGGCTCAGGCTTCTCAGTAGGAGAAGGGACTCTGGTATCTCCTTGGTGGTATGAGATCGATCAACTGCCTGTCTTTCCACTTCTTGGCATCATCCCTCTTGATCGCCACCCAATGTGGATTACTGCAGCGCTTCTCTTTGTCGGCATCGGAGCTCTTCTTGCATATTGGACTCTTCAATCCGGAGTTCAGCTCATGTTGCAAAGCGCTTTTTTCTTCGCAATCACACTTTCCGTAATTGCCTATCTCTCCAGTGGCTCCCTTATGACGGCAGAGATGGCATCAATGGGGGTCTCGATCTGGAAGTTTGGCCTCGCGGCAATTCTTGAAGTACTTCTCGGTGCTGGGCTCACAACTTTGATCATCTCGAAGTTGCAGCGATGAAAGGAGACTCTATGTCTGAACGAAAAGCGATTCGTCGCGCCCTCATCAGCGTCTATGAAAAAGAGCGACTACTAGAGCTCGGACAAGTCTTGGCAGATTCTGATGTTGAGATTTTCTCTACTGGATCAACTGCAGCAACACTTGCAGCTGCTGGTATTGCTGTCACAGAGATCAGCAGCTATACCGGTTTTCCTGAGATATTAGGCGGTCGCATCAAGACTCTGCATCCACGGGTGCATTCAGCAATATTGGCAGATCAAAGCAACCCAGAACATCTTGCAACACTGAGTGATCTTGAGATCGAGCCCTTCGATCTTGTCGTGATAAATCTTTACCCCTTTGAGAAGACAGTTCTGTCAGGTGCCAACTTTGACGATTGCATAGAGCAGATTGATATCGGAGGCCCAGCTATGTTGCGCGGTGCTGCTAAGAACCATAATTCAGTTGCAGTGCTCTGTAGAGAAGATCAATACGATGTGGCAATCTCATCAATCAAGGCAGGTGGATTTAGCGCACAAGAGCGAAAAGTGTTGGCCCTTGATGCCTTCCGCACCACAGCTGAATACGATCTAAGTATTGCAACTTGGCTCGGTGCCACTTCTTCAGGTGAACTGCCTGATTGGCTAGGTCTTATTTGGAAGCGCGATAGTGCTCTTCGCTATGGTGAAAACCCACATCAGAACGCTGCTCTCTATAAGGGCGCGGCACCAGGCATTGCCAGCGCGGCGCAATCTCATGGCAAAGAGATGTCCTTTAATAATTACACAGATGCTGATGCTGCTTGGCGTGCTGCTCTGGATCACTCAGCACCTTGTGTTGCAATCGTTAAGCATGCAAATCCATGTGGCCTTGCAACAGGTAGCGATATTGCAGATGCTTATAAAAAGGCTCATGCATGTGATCCTGTCTCAGCTTTTGGAGGAGTAGTCGCAGCTAATCGCACAGTAACTGTTGAGATGGCCCAAGCGCTTTCGCAGATCTTTACAGAAGTTGTTATCGCACCAGGTTACGAACCTGCTGCACTCGAGATACTTTCGAAGAAACCATCGATTCGAATTCTTACAAATCCAGTTTCCAGCATTTCAAAGTTAGAGCTGCGTCCAATTTCCGGCGGAGTACTTCTACAAGATACCGATCTCATTGATGCAGATGGTGATGATCCAAAGAATTGGAGACAGGTCTCAGGCGATCCTGTTGACGCAACGACCCTTGCTGATCTTCACTTTGCTTGGCGTGCGGTACGCGCAGTGCGTAGCAATGCAATCCTCTTGGCCCATGAAGGCGCAGCTGTTGGTATTGGTATGGGACAAGTCAATCGAGTCGATTCTGCAAAGCTTGCTGTAAATCGCGCCGGAGACCGCGCAGCTGGAAGCGTTGGGGCATCTGATGCATTCTTCCCATTTGCCGATGGTTTAGAGATTTTGACCAACGCCGGAGTCAGGGCAGTAGTAGCCCCGGGCGGCTCTGTGCGTGATGAAGAGGTAATTGCGGCAGCTAGAAAGGCTGGAGTAGCAATGTTCTTTACCGGCACTCGACACTTCTCGCACGCCTAAAGGTCGAAGAAAGATAGGCTGAGCAAGTGAGCGCACAGATTCTCGATGGCAAGGCACTTGCTGCATCTATCAAGCAAGATTTAGCCACTCGCACAGCAGCCCTCAAAGCAAAGGCAATAACACCTGGACTTGGAACAGTTTTAGTCGGCGATGACCCTGGCTCTCACTCTTATGTTTCAGGAAAGCATCGCGATTGTGGCGAGGTAGGAATCAACTCCATCCGCATCGACCTTCCTGCCGAAGCAACTCAGGCAGATGTGCTGGCGGCAATCAAAGATCTTAATAACGCACCTGAGTGCACTGGCTACATTGTTCAACTTCCACTTCCAGGTGCAATTAACACAGAAGCAATTCTTGAAGCGATAGATCCTTCCAAGGATGCAGATGGATTGCATCCGATGAACCTGGGTCGATTAGTTGCGGGTTATGACGCGCCCCTGCCTTGCACGCCGCGAGGAATCGTTGAACTTCTCAATCACTACAACATTCCACTCAGCGGTGCAGAGGTCGTTGTGATTGGCCGAGGCATTACCGTAGGACGACCACTTGGATTACTTCTCTCTCGCAAACACGAGAATGCAACAGTGACTCTTACTCACACAGGCACAAAGGATTTAGCAGCACACACTCATCGAGCAGATATTGTGATAGCTGCAATCGGACAAGCGCATTTTCTTAAGGCAGAGATGGTTAAGCCGGGGGCCGTCGTTGTTGATGTAGGAATTTCTCGGACCGCTGCCGGCCTTCTCGGAGATGTACATCCTGATCTTCATCACGTTGCATCCTGGATAGCTCCAATGCCTGGGGGAGTAGGTCCAATGACTCGCGCCATGCTGCTTACCAATGTGGTGGATGCATGCGAGCGATAACCACATTTAACCTGCGCCTGGCACAAGGTGCCCTCATCGCAGGGGTAGCTATTGGAGCCCTCTCCTTTGTCCGCACCGGCGCGCTCTTGATCGCAGCGGGCACTGCGGTCATCGCCCTCTCTCGATTTAACCAGCTCGGCGCCCGCCGGCGCATAATTGAGTGCTACTTCCCGCTTGCGATAGCAGCGACTCTCTTTGCCGTGGCGGTAGCTCTTCCTAAAGGGTTGTAGAGTTATCTCGACGTCAAGATATTCAGGCTCAGTAAAGAATTCCTCCCGGAAGAATTAGATAGGACGCAAAATGGGAAAGAAAGTCACCGTTGTTGGTGCAGGTTTCTATGGATCTACTACAGCTCTTCGTTTAGCTGAGTACAACATCTTCGATGAGGTAGTCCTCACAGATATTCTCGAAGGTAAGCCAGAGGGTTTAGCGCTCGATATGAACCAATCACGTTCAATCGAAGGTTTTGAGACAAAGATTATCGGCGCAACCACAACTGCAGAAGGCGCTGGCTATGAGAAGACAGCAAACTCAGATGTCGTTGTTATCACCGCTGGACTTCCACGTAAGCCTGGCATGAGCCGCATGGATCTCATTGGCGTCAATGCAGGAATCGTACGTGGCGTTGCAGAGAACATCGCAAAGCATTCACCTAATGCAGTCATCATCGTGGTCTCAAATCCACTTGATGAGATGACAGCCCTTGCTCAGATTGCAACAAACTTTCCTAAGAACCGCGTGATGGGACAGGCAGGAATGCTTGACACCGCACGCTTCACAAATTTTGTTGCAGAAAAGTTGGGCGTTCCTGTCTCTTCTGTAAAGACGCTGACCCTTGGTTCACATGGAGACACAATGGTGCCGGTTCCAAGTCGTTGTACAGTCGATGGGGTAGCACTCTCAGAGAAGTTGTCACAGGCGGAGATCGACGATCTCGTTGATCGCACACGCAACGGTGGCGCTGAAGTTGTAGCACTTCTTAAGACAGGCTCTGCCTACTACGCGCCATCTGCAGCAGCTGCTCGCATGGCCAAGGCAGTGATCGAAGATTCAGGTGATGTAATGCCTGTATGTGCATGGGTTGATGGCGAGTACGGAATCTCAGGCGTCTATCTCGGTGTTGAAGCTGAGATTGGCAAGTCAGGTATCCGCAAGGTCGTAGAGAGCAAGCTCACTGATTCTGAGATTGCATCACTCAAGGAAGCAGCTGAAGCAGTGCGCGCTAAGCAAGCTGACGTTCAGAGCCTTTAATTTAGATATAAGAGAAGAAGACAATCAGGAGAAGAGCATGTCAAAGATCAAAGTAGAAGGAACAGTTGTAGAGCTCGATGGCGATGAGATGACCCGCATTATGTGGCAGTTCATCAAAGATAAGCTGATCTTGCCTTACCTCGATGTCAATCTTGAGTACTACGACCTCGGTATGGAGCATCGCGATGCAACTGATGACCAGGTCACAATCGATGCAGCTAAGGCCATCCAGAAGCATGGAGTCGGTATCAAGTGCGCGACTATTACTCCTGATGAGGCGCGCGTAGAAGAGTTCGGTCTCAAGAAGATGTGGAAGTCTCCTAACGGAACTATCCGCAATATTCTCGGTGGCGTTATCTTCCGTGAGCCAATCATCATCTCAAATGTTCCTCGTTTGGTACCTCACTGGACTGAGCCAATCGTGATTGGACGTCATGCATTTGGTGATCAGTACCGCGCAACAGATTTCAAGGTTGCCGGTCCTGGAAAACTCACAATTTCATTTGTTCCAGAAGATGGATCTGCTCCAACAACACATGAGGTCTATAACTTCGAATCCTCTGGTGTTGCGATGGCAATGTATAACCTCGATAAGTCGATCTATGACTTCGCTCGAGCATCAATGAATTACGGACTTCTTCGCAAGTTCCCGGTCTATCTCTCAACGAAGAACACAATCCTTAAGGCATACGATGGCC
>JACCDW010306304.1_pt1 | contig 24821 bp, 13 predicted proteins | sample 7449781 | NCBI WGS metagenome assembly JACCDW01 (sample SAMN15323449, study PRJNA562643) | freshwater metagenome | isolation source: river surface water | place: USA:Blue River Watershed | collected 2017-08-18
AATACAAATTTAAAAGAATCCTTACGAAAGTAAGGATTTTTTTTTACTTAAAAATTTCATAACTTATATTTATATGTGATATGGCAACAGGTATTTCATACGGTATAACATTCCCTTTTAGAGACTCTTTTGTTGGTAGATATTTAGACGTATCTGACACAAATCAAGAGGAGATAAGGAATTCACTTATACATTTATTATTAACAAGGAAAGGATCAAGATATTATTTACCAAGTTTTGGTACTAGATTATACGAATATATTTTTGAACCTTTAGATGGACCAACTTTTTCTGAAATTGAATCGGACATAAGAGACGCTATCGGAGAATTTCTACCCAATTTGATAGTCACGGAAATAAAAATCCAAGCAGCATCAGACGGATTAGAAAATAAAGGTTATACTGTGAACGAAGACGGTCAAAGAGAATTTAAAGTACCTGGAATTTCAGAGTTGGAACATACCGCAAAAATTACAATAAATTATAGAATTACAAATCAGGCTTTTGAGGCAAGTGATTTTGTTATAATTAATATTTAAAAATATGGCAGAAAAAAAGATATCCTACACAACAAGAGACTTTCAAGGGACAAGAACCGAGTTAATTAATTTTACTCGAACATATTATCCTGATTTAGTTCAAAATTTCAATGATGCGGGGATATTCTCAGTATTATTAGATTTGAATGCTGCGGTAACAGATAACCTACAGTTTCAAATAGATAGAAGTATACAAGAAACTGTATTACAATTTGCACAACAAAAATCTTCAATTTATAATATTGCAAGAACTTATGGGTTAAAAATACCAGGACAAAGACCATCTGTAGCATTGATAGATTTTTCAATCACAGTACCGGCCTTTGGTGATAGAGAAGATCTTAGATACTGTGGTATTTTATCAAGAGGTTCACAAGTAAACGGGGCTGGTCAAACTTTTGAGACCGTATATGATATAGATTTTGCATCCGCCATAAATGCTGAAGGAACACCAAACAGACTGAAAATACCTAATTTCGATGCAAATGGAAATTTAATAAATTATACTATAACTAAAAGAGAAGTAGTTGTTAATGGAATTACAAAAGTATTCAAAAGAGTCATTACACCTAACGATATCACACCTTACTTCCAATTATTCTTACCTGAAAAAAATGTGTTAGGTATAACAAGTGTTTTACTTAAGGATGGAACACAATATACAACAATACCACCGGCACCTGATTTTATAACTTTAGGACCTGATAGATGGTACGAAGTTAAAGCTTTGGTTGAAGATAGAGTCTTTGTTGAAGATCCTACCAAACCATCTGATCAACCTGGCGTTAAGGTTGGAAGATACATATCTACTTCACAAAAATTTATAACGGAGTACACTCCTGAAGGATTTTTAAAACTGACTTTTGGTGGCGGAAATGTTTCTGCCGAAGAACAATTAAGGGAATTTGCAAGAGACGGTAAAGGAATAGATATTTCACGATATACTAATAATTTAGGTTTAGGAAGTGCATTAAAGTCAAACAGTACCTTATTCATTCAATATAGAGTTGGTGGTGGATTGGCAACAAATGTGGGTGTAAATGCGATAAATCAGGTTGGTACTGTTACTTTTTCGGTCACAGGTCCTTCTGAAACAATAAACAGATCTGTTATAAACAGTTTAAGATGTAACAATGTTACCGCCGCAATTGGAGGAGCTAACGCACCAACAACAGAAGATGTAAGACAAATGGTATCATTTAACTTTGCCGCTCAAAACAGGGCCGTTACGGTTAATGATTATGAATCTATTATAAGAACTATGCCTTCTATATTTGGAGCACCAGCAAAAGTTGGGATTGTTGAAGAGAATAATAAAGTTAAGATAAAAATGTTGTCATATGACACAAGTGGAAATCTAACAGATGTAATATCTAACACTTTAAAACAAAATGTTGCAAATTATTTGTCAAATTACAGAATGATAAATGATTACATATCTATTGAAAGTGCCGAACCAATTGATTTAGCAATTACTTGTGACGTTGTTTTAGATAACTCACAAACACAGGGTGCGGTCATAGCCAAAGTCGTTCAAATAATTTCGAATTACTTTAACCCACTGACAAGACAATTAGGTCAAAATGTTGTTGTTTCAGAACTTAGAAGATTAATACAATCTGAAAATGGGGTTATAAGTATATCCGACATGAGATTCTTTAACTTAGTCGGTGGACAATATTCATCATTTGAAACATCTCAAGCATATTCAGACCCTGCAACAAAGGAGATCCAATTATATGCGGACGTTATTTATGCTGAACCATCACAAATTTACCAAGTTAGATATCCAAGTAAGGATATTAATGTTCGAGTTTTAAATCTAAAAACAGTAAGTTTCTCTTAGAGATTTATTTTTCAAATTACCCACTTACTTTTTTGAAAATGGGAAATAAACTATTTATCAAAAAAGAAAAATTTAATGCCTAAATCATATAGAATAAGGACGGAAGTTGGGGTTGATAAGTATATCAACGTAGAATTAGACCAAGATTTTGAGTTTTTAGAAATTTTGTCTTTAAAAATTTTAGCAAATGATGTCTACACAAGATATTGTTCTGATTATGGTGTAATTGTAGGACGTGTAGTAGTAAATAATGGATATGGTGTACCAAACGCAAGGGTTTCAGTTTTCATTCCACTACAGGGAGATGATATTGATAATCCTATAATTTCTGAATTATATCCTTACGTAAATTTAACTAGTCGTAATGAAGAAGGTTACAGATATAATTTGTTACCCAAAACCCCGTCTTACATAGGACACCAATCTACAGGAACCTTCCCAACCAGAGGTGACGTTCTTATGGATTCTTCATATGTTGAGGTTTATGACAGATACTATAGATATACTGTAAAAACAAATGAAAGTGGTGACTTCATGATATTTGGAGTTCCTGTTGGGGAACAAACTGTTGTTATGGATGTTGATTTGTCTGATATTGGTTGTTTTTCACTTTCACCCCAAGACTTATTACAACAAGGTGTTGCGACCGAAGCACAAGTTGATGGTGCACAATTTAAAACCTCAACAAACTTAGATTCATTACCTCAGATAGTTAATTTAAATTTTAATGTCGATGTTAGACCATTATGGGGTGACACTGACATATGTCAATTAGGAATAACAAGAGTTGATTTTGATTTAACAAAATTTGCTAATATTGTAATAAAACCATATGCGGTATTTATGGGGTCCATATTAAGTACAACAGATGATGATGCATTATCTGTTGCTTGTAGACCTAAAAACGACACAGGTAATTTATGTGAACTAATAACAGGTCCTGGACAAATTTTATCAATAAGACAAACAATATACAGTGATGAATTGGGAAGACCTACTTTAGAACAATATGAATTTGAAGATAAGGGTAGGATAATTGATGAAAACGGAGCATTTGTTGCTAGTGTACCAATGAATTTGAATTACATTGTAACTAATGAATTTGGAGACCAAGTTTTCTCAAACGACCCATCTAAGGGTATCCCAACAAAAGGAAAATACCGATTTAAATTTAGATGGATCAACAAAGAAAAAACATTATCAATTAATAGATTTCAAAAATCAATACAAAAAAAGAGTAAAGAAATTGGATTATCAGATGACGAGTATTCAGGAGCATTCCAAAGAGCATCATACTTAGTACCAAATATAAAAGAACACGGATGGTTTTCTTCTAATGTGGATCCATTATCTTTACCATCTCAAACAACAACATATACCATACCGGCACCACCTCCAAATTCACCAACACCATATCCACAACAAGTTGGTTCACCAATATCAATTCTTGTTGATACTGGTTGGCAATTTGTTTCGGCGTTGAACAATTTATCTTACGAGATATTCATTAACTATGGATCGGGATTTGTACCATATTTGGGAGGTGTTGAATCTATATTTTTACCTGCGGGTTCTCAAATACAAATAAAAGGGACACCAGTTGGTAACGCTCCTCAAGTATTCACATTTAACGAAATACCACAACAGAAATTTGACCTTTATAGGTCATATGCATTTTCATTAGATTGGGATGATTACGCTGACGTTCAATCTGCAATTGATTGTGAAGATACTTTTTATGAATTCAACTATAATAAAGTTTATACTACCGCATTATTTTTAGATAGATATAAAAATGGTATTGGAAGAGGAAAACATTTAGGTATAAAAGAGATTGATAACAGAACTTGTAAGACAACCAATAACACTTTTCCTGTTAATGATATAATTAGAAACTTTGACCCAATATTTTTTACTTTCAACACATTGTTGAATCTATTATTACCTATTGCAATTATAGTATTGTGGTTGATACATTTTGTTGGTTATGCTTGGCCTGTTATAAAGGGTCTTGCAATTGCCCTATTTACATTCCTAACCGTATTTAATATTGTACAGGCGGTACAAGCTTCGTCCGCAGCGGCAGCCGCTGCAAGTATGTTGGCATCATGTATCACTTCATTCATACCATCACCATTTGGTCCATTACCTGTTGTAGATATAGCTTGTTACACTGTTGCATCTGCAATGGCGACTCAAGCGTCTCAAGATTTAATATTATCTATCACATTGGCCGTTCTATATGGTATACTTACTCTTGGTTCGATTGCTTTGGCAATTTTTTCAGGTCCATTGAATATACCAAGATTGTCACTACCTATGATAACATATCCCGATTGTAATACATGTGAGTGTAGTTGTGGTGAGGTTGAAACTGATAGCGATTTTTCCGCGGACGAATTATTGGCCGAAATAAATACGGCAGTACAAAATGGAAACACAAGTGGTTTAGCACAACCATTAGGAGCGTTGGCACCCGTAAATTCATCTGCCGCTTATCAAATTACTCACCCAAACTTAAATCAAACATCAAACACTAGTACAAACCCTAATGATGGATTTTTTGATTGTTCGGGATTTTTAGTTAACGACTACCAATCTTTCCAATACTTGTTGAGCCAACAAGAAATTGATCCTACAGTTGTGACCAGAGCTAACCAAGATTTTATAAGACTTTTTTCAGGTTATGATATTTTAACAACAACACCACCAATTCAATTACTACCAAACGAAAAAGTCTTATTACACGCACCACAACCATTTTTATTTGCCGCGAGAAAAACAAATGTGGGTGGTGATAAGAGATGGTTTGCATATCCATCATCATCAACATATCCACAAAAACTAAATCAATTTAATACAAAAGATAAATATTTTGGTGTAAATGCACCAAACAGGGTGGAAGTACATGTAAACCCACAGATAGTAGGGTCCAACCCTTATGAAGATCAAGTATTAGTATTTTTGGCAAATCCAGGTACCAGCTCTCAGTTACTTCCAGGAAAATTATTTACGTTCCAAGACCCTAATTATATCGATCAGTACTCTTTTGACCGACAAGTCAACTTAACAGGGGGTACTCTAAATCAATTTAATTTAAATTCAATAACAGGTGTTACATTCACTGGAACCACAGGTATAACGATAAATTACGCGGATCCTTCACAAAATGGTTCTGTACAAACCTTCGCTCAAGTAATAATAACCGCAGACCCAATTACCCAAATTGTTTCTTTAGGAAATAATGGACCAACAACACCAGGTGTTAATGGATATGAACAATCATTCTTAAAGTACCCAACAGATTTAGAATATTTCCAAGCCATAACAGGAATTACCGTAGGTGACTTTTTACAAATTGCAAACACAACATCAAGTGGGTATTTTCCTAAAGATTATTTATTACATAAAATAAGTTACATCAGACCAAGTTGTACTATAGTTGGTGGTACATCTCCTAATAATTACGTTGTTGAGACTATTAATACACCAGCGTTACAATTAATGGCAAATTATCAAAATTATGAAATTATAATTTGTACAAGAGGTGTTGACCCACACTCACAAAAACAAAATATTAAGTACGATTTATCAAAAATTTATGGATACCCAGCACCGGGAACTATAGAGGTGGAAGGACCATATTATTTAAATGTACCAATTCAGGCTTTTGGGGCTAACCTTTATGCGTCAAATTCAAATCACCCTTTATCACACCTTACCCCAAATAACCAAGGGTACAAATTGTATTTTCCTTCATATTCTTTTACGGTATCAAATCAAACAGCGACCAACCCAAATTATACGGCATTTACATCAAATCTACCGTATTATTATTTGGCAACTGACGATGATAGTAATGCTGCGGGTACAACTTATGTAAATTACACACCAGCGGGTGTGGGGGCATCTACATTTGCTAATTTTGCCAGTATGGTAACAACGGTAAATATCTTCCGATCAATACCATTTATACCTGCTACTCCGGCAGCACTCCTTCAGACACCTTTTCCTGGTGGTGCAATTATAGGAACCAATTATTCACAACAACCATTTAACTCATCGAATGTACAAAATGTTACAAATTGGCTTTTTGACAAACACACTGAAAATACTACAGCACAAATTGAGTTACAACAATATTACTATTATCCAACAAATAATAGTGGTGTTATGGGTACCCTAACTTTTTTGTATTCTGCCGCTTATTACAGAACGTTTAACCCAACACCGGTAAATTTTAGTAGTAGAGCTCATTTATTAATGAGAAGTGATAGAATCCCAACATCGACTCAAGTTGAAGATGGTGTTGGATCTGATACAGGATATGGTTTACATCAAAATAATAATTTTATCTTTTATGATGCACAAGGTCAGGTACCACCTTTACAAATTACTTCAGGTTTATCTTTAATAACTGGTGACGTTTTTGATGATCCACCAATCGTCACCGCTTTAACAGAAACATTACAGTGTGAAGGAATTGTTCCTTTGGCGTGTTACAGTGGAAATGGACACACATGGGGTATAATACCTTACCCAACATGTTCTGTACCATCTAATAGAGTTGTTAATGGATGTTATTGTTTGTTAAATAAAGGAAATCCAACAGGAGTACCGCCTAAAAAAAGATACCTGATTGGTGACGCTTTTAACCTTGATTTGAGATTACTTTTAGAATGGAAAGTAAGATTTACAATGAATTTTGCCCTTTGTAGGGGGGTTTTTGCTCAAGTGTTCCAAAACAATTGGGTTAATGGTACGTTGTATATGTTCTCTTTTAACACAAGAAAAATATTTGGTTTAGACCCTACCCAACCACTTTATCAAACCCAATTTTATAAGGCTTATTGTGATGATGTGATAGTTTATAATGATATTTCTAATAATTTTTATTACAGAAGTTCGCCATGGAGTGATGTTATACAAGAGTTTATTGGTAAAGACTCACCATCGGCTACTAACTATCCTCTGAATCTTTTAAACATTCCAGGTGCGGCATACAATTATAAACAAATACAGTTCCCAACTACAGTTGTTGATATGGGACCAAGAGATAGTTTTATAAGAGAAATTTGTTCAAACGACGCATTTGGTTCATATTATGTTAATCAAATTGATACAACTTCTTACCAAGATAACTCAAATATTATTCTTTTGGCCTTCCTTTCAAGATTATTGAACACGCAAGTTGCAACTACCATGCAACCATCAGGAAACCAAAGTCAAATTAGTGAAGGATATTCCCTATCACAGTTTTTTACTAATGATAGAAAAGGTGATAGAATTGATGGTGATATTGCACAAATGTTATCAATTAACTCAGAATGGAAAGTATCACCATTTGTTACCGAAAATTTAGATCCTGCAACCGCTAACCAATATATCTTTTTAGGTTTGGAAGGTCCATCGGGTAATGATCCGGCAAAACCTGTTTTTGGTGTTTTCTTCTCATCAAGCACCCAAGAGTTGAGATATAGAAAAATTATGTCACCTGGTATAGAAACCTATAACCAAACCCCCCTAATTCAAGAAATATTCGGTTACCCAAAATCTCAAGTTGTACCTCACTACAGATGGATATTGGCAAAGTCTGATTCTATATTTGGTACTGAGGATAACAATTGGTATACAAATGTTTACCAAGTAGGTTTCTTTAAAAAAGAATATCAAAACTTAGATTTCTTCACTTTAGGTGAAAAATATTTAACTCAATATAATCAATCACAGGGAGGTTTTGGGTTTATAACAAACTTTAACCCAAGTGTTTTACCTGTTACCCCTGAGACCTCACCAAATTTCCCACCTGCGGGGACATCAGGTGTGATCCAAGGACAACCTGTTGCGACAAACATATTGGACCCAACATTAACAACAGGAGTTCCACAGTCAATTGTGGTAGGAGCTCCTTATCATTTTTATTTTGGATTGAAAAATGGTGGGACCGCAATGGATATATTCTATAAACTTTATGTACCCGAGTTTTAATGAGTTCAGATTCAACTAAAATAATATTAGGACGAGAAAGGTTCAAAGGAAGTATCGATGTTGATAGCTTTGTTAATCTTCCTATTGACCAAACAACAAAATTATTAACAGAATATGATAGATCTGTTGACGTTGGTTTGGAGGATTTGTTTGATGAAGAAAGACAAAGCTCAACAATTTTCAGACCATCAACCAAATATACTTTGTTATTTGAAAATGCTCTAACAGGAACAACCGCTTATCCTCCTTTTAGAAATAATTTATATTATACAAATGAAATTGCAAATACAATACTTTCATTTCCTGGTGGTAACGTAACTGCGGTTCCACCATTTCCACCAGTAGCAACTGCGGCGTGGAATGGTTATCCACAATATTTTGAGTTTGATTTTATAAGGACGGATAATAATGTGGTTGGATATACACAACCACCAAATGAACACTTGGTATTCAAAAATGTCAGTGCAAGTACATATAATTGGACCCACTATGTTAGTTATCCTTTTGAAAACGATTATAATAAAACATTAACTCTTTATTCTGGTGGAACAAACATCATTTGGTCTTGGGTTGCTTCAAGAGGTATACCTTTCATAATAACAATCGGATCTAACCAAAACTCAAGAATTATATCTTTTGAATGTCCTATAATGCATGGTTTGAATGCTAGCGAATTTGTTGAGTTATACACCACAACAGGAGTACCATTAAACTATAATGGTAATAACTTATTTCAGGTAACGAGTTTAGGGAATGTAGGGTATGGGTCAAACAATTATATTTTTAACATATCAAATATTGGATTTATCGGAACCACATTCCAAACCTCAGTTCAAGGGTTTATGAAAAGGGTGTTAAATAAAAACAATATTAATGAAACTAGAAGTGAGTATTATGTTAGAAGACATAAAATTATAACCGACCCAAATTGTTCGGTTTTGACAAACGCAGGATTTGAACAAAATATTTTTAACGCAAATCCAAAATTTGAAATTTACGCTTTAACACCAACCCAACAATTTAGATCGTCGGTTAAAGAAGATAGTCAATCATATACCCTTACATTTAACTGTGATATTGATGTTAGTTTATATCGTGATAATCAAAAAAGACCATTGACTCAACTTTTTTTCACAACAGTTTGGAGAGGGTATTTTGGGTGGACAAGAAACATGAAACAAGGTTGGGAGTTTAATATTCCTTTGAGGGCAAATGCTGGTGCACAACCATGGTGGGATCAATCAAATCCTTTATCAAACACTAATATACCACAATTAAGTTATAATGTCGGACCAACAGGTCCCTTTTTCTATAATGATGTTTTAGTTTCAGGTGATACTTTGGATGGAGATTTTTGTGAATGGAACAATTATGATCAAACAGAAAGAGTTATATCTGAACACATACACAAAATAAAGTTCAACGGTAATTGGTTCTCAATAATTTCAAATTATTTACCACCAACAAACCAATACGGTTATTTTTATAAACCACACGCACCAATACAAATTAGAGAATTTTCAAATTACGTAGAAGAGGGTAGTTCATCTAAAGTTGTAGACATACCTGATTGGGCTTATTTTTCACAACTATCTAATAGTTTTAGATGGAGAGATATTTACCCATATGGGCTTACAGATGAAGACGGTTTTGGTGTTGATTATCCATTTTTGAATGGAAAACATTATCCGTATGTTAATACGATTTTTAGATTAACTCCTGAAAATTATAACATAGATTCACCATACACCCAAGGATTTGTAGGACCTAATACATCAACAATTACAGACCCAATTATCGATGAATGTGAATAAGTTTAAAATATTACAAGAAGAGATCGATAGATATGTTAATATCCCTGTCGAAATGCAATGGGATTTTACAGGTAGAGATGAGGCGATTGATGAGTATGAGAAAACAATGTTAGAGGAAGTTTTAGGTAATGCAAAAGACTTTGAAGTAATAAGATTTTCTCATAACCCAAACACAAACTCATTTACGGATATTAATTACGAATTCTATTTTTATGATAATCTCTTACCAATAACTTCTCCATTGGTAACTGCAGCAAATTGGGCTTCTTCTTATTTGACTACAGGGTTTAATGTCGAACAAATTTATTATTACACAAATCCTTTCACAAAATCTTTTTTTAAGTTGGATTTTTACGATACACCAAATGAAACAACTCAAAAAAATTACTTCACTGTTATTATACCTGTACAACAAGGATTAAGTCAAACTGCTCTGTTGAGCACATTTGTCCCACCTGTAGACATTAGAATACCAACATTTAAATTAGATTTTGTGGGGGATAAAGAAGGTTTCTTTTTATATTGGTTGAGAAATAGAGATTACATTGATATAAACACTTTTTATATGAGTGCTAAATTTTTTGATGCAAGGATTGGTGTATTTGTAAGAATGACAAACAGAGTACAACCAATCTTAATACCAACAAAATTTACATTTAATAACTCTGATTTTTTCTATTATAAAGTCACTTTAGATTATTCAAACTTTACATATAAGGTTAATGATGTCTTAACTTTGTTACAAGTTGGAGATGCGGGTCAACCCATAAAATGGTATGAATATGTTAACCCATAATGGAACAACAATATTATAAATTTAAAGTATCTCCCGAAAACATTAAAGGTGATTTAATCACAGTACCTTTTACTGGTGAAACAGATATATCATATTATGTTGATCCATGTTGCTCAACAACCGCAGAAACTCTAACAACAATAACAGGTACCACAGGATATTATCTTCCTATGGATTTAGTATTGAGTGGAGGAACAAACGGAAGTTCATTACTTGAATGTTTATCTATAAATTTATTTTTTCAACAAACCGCGATTGATATAGGTTATTACTCGGTATTTGACGGAGCGGTATTACAAAAGGATGTTGTCACAAATTTTATTTTATCTGCGGACACCGTTACAGACCCTTTGGGTTATACTTTCTTATTTTATAACACATCAGACACAGAACTAATTAAATTTTTATCATTAGTTGTTTTTACGGTTGATTGGGGTGATGGATTTTCGCAACCAATAACAAGTTCACTTCCTTTACAACACACTTACCCTGGTGGAAATAATGTTTATACAGTCAAGATGACCGCAAATTCACCATGGGGAATCTCCTATGTTGAAAAACAGGTTGTGGTACCGTTCACAGGAACTACAATATCTAATCTTCAAGGAACTGCGTATTTTGTTCCTGCTGGAATATGTAGTGGAACACCCATAAGTTATGATTTTATATTCAGTGGAGACTCCAATTGGAACATCAATGATTTTTATAGCTATAACTACACAAATATACCATTCACTGTTTCTGGGTATACAACCTCATCTTTAAACGATCTACAACAATATGGTCCTGTAACCAACTTGATTGGTGGTAAATTCACCTATGGTCCTGTAACAGGAATCACGGGGGTTATTGGTGAATTTTTAGGAGTTTCACCTAATGGTGAATACACTGCCTATACAATTGATAATATTGTTTACTATGATTATGAGGATTATACGATTTATTCAGTACAGTCTTCTGGATTTACTCAAGACAATTTAGTACTTTCTGCAATAACAAAAAATGAGGTATTATTGAATGTCATTGATCAACCTGAAATAATAACAAATGTGTATGTTGAAAGGGGTAAGTATGCCCCTTTGGAAAGTATCATGAGACTAGGTGAGGTTGATAATTTGGGTGATTTAGAAAAATACGGATATAAATTTTATAATGTTATAAAAGAACCAACTTAACTATTTATTTAAAAATAAAACAAAATGGCAACAGGTAATTATGGTACTATAAGAGGTGCTGACGTAAGTCCCGAAGATGTTGAGATAATTATGACTTACACACCGAGTAGAGATGATACTAACAACTTTACTCTAACAACATTAAACGCTCAGGACATACTTCGCCCATATTTTCACAATACTCAAACAGGTGGTAACGCTGGCGTTGAGATTTTAGGTGGATTATACAACTTAAAATTACCTGCAACTCAGTTTAATAAACTTGGGATTTATACATTATTAATTAGACCTGCAGAAATAAGAACCACAATAAATGATTGTGGTGTTCTTTCAGCTTTACCAAATGTTAAAGGGATTGTTATCGACATAAACCAAGTACCAACTCAATACAGAAATAAATTTGTAAATCAAGGACTAGTTGGTTTTAGGGTTGAATATTTAAATCCTGATGGTACAAAAATACCAAATTTCTTTAGGTTGATAACATCGTCATTTTATTGTGAACCAGTTGTTCAGAATCTTACAAATACAATACAAAAGTCTATTAGATATAGATACGTTGAAGGTGCAACAAATTTAATGTTTTGTACTTTATCACCTTCTTCATCACCAACAAACAAACCAAATGCAACACCATATATTGGACAACCAAACCAAAATATTATTGTAACAAATACATTTTTCAATCCAATAACAACTGAGATAGAAATTGTTGACCAAGACATATCAACACTTGCTATTGCACTTTATGGTAACCAAACTAAATCAATCGATGACGGTATCTACACAATCTACGATTCAAATAATAATATCTATAAACAATACAATCTTTATGAAATTAAAGACCAATTCAATAATCTATTGTATGAGGTTAGACAAAATAGAGGTGTTAATATAGATTTCAGTAAAAGTTTTTCTAATATAACAGGATAATGGCTAAAACAAAATTTACCTGCCCACCACAAGTAGCAAGCGGACAAGGGACCTTTTCCGATAATTTAGTTGGACTGCAATTAATTGCGGGGGGAGGATTTACACAGGCAAATTTTGAGTTCTCAACGTCAATAAGTGAAAAACAAAACAGAAAGTTTGAGATAGGTTCGTTCTCAGACCCAATAAATTTGGAGTCAATGAACATTGAAAATTTGATTGAGGTACAATCAATTTTATCAAAAAATTTCCAAGTTTATCCAAATTACGATTTAAGTCAGGTTACAAACTTTACAGAATATGGATCTTTAAGTAAAAGAATATCAACTTCAGTTACAAGGATTATAAATTTCTTTCCCGCGGCATTAGAAGTTTCAAAAAACAACGCAAAATTTGTTACAGAAACTACCGCATTTAATTGTTTGTATGACGGTTTGGATGATGAAACCACATTTGATATGTATATTTCATCCATACGAAATCCTTTTGACATTGATTATAGTGTAAATGCCGCAAGAAATATACTTTTAAAAGAAATTGAAATATCTCCACTAAGAGATATGACCGCAACTTTCAAAAACTATAGTCTGTACGTTAACGGTAAAGAGTATCCTTTAAATTACATTTACCCAACTACCGAAAATTCTACAACATTTACAATAATAGTTGCGGGAAATCCATTTTCAGGTAATAACATATCGTATGACTATTTGATTATCAGACCAAATGATTCACAAGTCAATAAAGTTTTCCAAGACAATTTTGATCCCGTAGAAAATTTTCTATTAAACAGAAACGTTTCTCCAAAATACACCGCAAACTTCAAAGTACCAAGAGAGACAGATGCGGGTAATTACGTTTTTACAAATGAATTAGTAACATTCCCAATGTCTGGTTTATGGAACTTAGATATTGAATCACAAAACTTTGAAGTATACATTCAGTCGCTTAGTGATTTTTCTATTAATTTAGATGAATACAAAACTAATTTAATTTCACGTTTTTTAACAACGGGAGCACTAAAAGAATTTGACACACCTGATCAAAAATTTGAAAAGGTTTTACAAATTTATGGTAGAAGTTTTGACCAAACTAAAACTTTTATAACCGCTCTTGGGAATATGACCAATGTTAATTATGTGGTAAAAAATGATATACCATCAAGATTACTTAAGAATTTGGCTCAAACATTGGGTTGGAAAACAAACATATCACCAATCTCAAATGAACAACTTTTACAAAATGTTTTTAACCCCACAACTAATCTTTTCCCTGGTTTATCACAAGGTCAAACACCCGAAGAACTTAATTATCAATACTATAGAAATTTAGTTCTAAATTCGGCTTACTTATTTAAATCTAAAGGTACAAGAAAATCTATAGAATCTCTTTTGAGATTGATAGGGGCTCCAGAAATGTTGGTTGAGTTTAACGAATATGTTTATGTTGCGGATCAAAGAATTAACATGCAAGATTTTGACCAACAATATCTTCTTCTTACAGGTGGTACTGTCACACTACAAACCCCAACATTACAAACAAATAATATATTTTCAATTTTAGGAAATAGCGTTACTGGATTTACAACATCAACAGTAACAATACCTGTTACAGCAGTAAGAGAAGATTATCCTGTTGATTTAATTGGTTGTCCACAAATGGCTGAGGTCTCAGACAATTACTTCTTTCAAATAGGTGGAGGATGGTTTGAGTCCACACCTCAACATAGAATGCCTGAAGAAGTTAATATTACACAAAGTGTGTTCACAGGTAATAACCCCGACTATCAAACACAACTTTTACCTTTCAATTATGGAGAAGAATACTTAGAAAGATATCGTAATTTCCCATTTATGAATTTGGGTTATACGCTAAGAAAAATCGCCGATAACAAAAAAAGTTGGATTGATGTACAACCAATTTTAAGGAATAGTTTTGATGCAAACATGAATTCATATTATGTTGCAAATGAAGAATGTTTAGTAATTAATGTCAAAAATGTGGATATCTTCATGAATCCTGCTCAAGGTTTGGTTTATGATGTTTGGTCAATGTCTAACATTTATAATTTCCCAATACCTGAACAAGGACTAAATTATGTAGAACCTTCACCATGTAATGTACCAAACCCTTACCCAAAAAAGGGTGGTATTGATTGGACTGAAATTATACCAAGACCTAAACAAAAAACATTTTTTGAGTTTGCCCAAACTTTTTGGCACAACATGATTAATGTTAGAAATAGACAGTTCATTACCGATGGTAAAACAGGAGGATACCCAACACTATCCTCAATTTATTGGAACTATTTAGAATCACAAAAATTAATAGGAGTAAAAAACGATAACTTCAATTACCAAACAATGATTGACTATGTTAATGGTTTGGGGAACTATTGGGTTAGATTAATAGAACAAATGATACCGGCTACGACAATTTGGACAACTGGCGTTAAGTTAGAAAATTCAATTTTTCATAGACAAAAATTTGGTTGGAGAAGACAAACTGTTTGTAAAATTTTACCTCCAGCTTGTAAACCTTGTGGTATTACAACACAAGTTTTTGTTTACGATTGTCCTGGGTTGTATATTGAATGTGGTTTATATCCATGGACAACAAACCCAACAGTAAATTCGTTTGGAGTACTACTCTCAAACTTGTTACAACAATACTATCAAGAAGAAGGTATAAATCCTGCCGATTGTATAACCCTTACAATACAAACTCAATGGTATGTTGATTTAAGATTAAATGGTGTTGTAATTGCACAGGACGCATTTTTCAATGGATCAGGACCAACATCAACACCAACTTCGGTAGATTGGGTAAACGCTTTGTCGACAAGTATGGGTAGTTTACAAACATTGGGGTATGATTATACTATTGATAGTGATAATGAGATAGTTTACGTATTTAATAATAACTGTACCCCAACAAATGATGATTTTTCAATCAATGTGGGCGTCGCCTTTAATGTTTTATGTAATTAAAAATGATAAGTGTAGAAATTTTTTCGATAACAGGAGATTGTACGGGTGGTGGATTAGGTTCTGTGTTTGTACAAGTTACGGGATCAAGTCCTTCTTGGACCTTTAGTGAATCATCATCAACTGGTTTATTACCAACTTCTGCAACAACTTATTATTATGAGGTTACTAATCTACCATCAGATTATTATACAATCCAAGTACAAGATTCTGCTGGAGGCGTAATATTTTTACCTTTTTATATTTCGTCAGGAACTTCAGTCTTCATAAGTGCAACGGGTACAACATGTGGTGTAAATAATGGTATAATAGAAGGATCAACAACTAATGTTTATAATCTTGGAACTTATTGGTTATACGACATAGCGGGTAATCTTGTTAGTACAGCAACTACGGTAGATAATTTTTATACTTTTGGTGGATTGAGTGCCGATACTTATTATGTGGTTGCAGATGATGGTGGAGGTTGTAGTGGTACTTCCGCGACCTCAATTATACAACCATCAAGTCCATTTACTTTTGGGTATTATGTTGTTGCTGACTCAAGTTGTAATCCTAGCGGTTTAGGTAAAATATTTTTGACTGGTTTGACACCATCAAGTGCTTATACAATAAATTGGGTTTCTAACGTTAATGGACAGACAGGATCAACAATAACAGGTCTAACACAAGGGTTTTATAGTGTTGAGGTCACAAATTTGTTAGGGTGTGTTAGTGTACAAAATATTTTTGTACCTGACGTACCTCTTGTTGGAATGCCAAGTATACAAGTAATAAACACGCCCACTTGTTTTAATGATGATGGGATAGTTGAGGTATTTGTTACCGGTGGTACTGTACCGTATTATTATAGTGGAAGTACAGGAGAAGTTGGTATTTCATTTGGTACTACTTTTACATTTACTGGTGTACCAAGTGGGTTGTTTTTCGCAACAGTAACAGATGCGGGATTGTGTACCGCAATAAATTCGGTTTCAGTACAAACACCAAATAGTTTTTCAAGTGTTGCATTTAATGTGACAAACTCAACTTGTTCTTCATCTGACGGGGATATTCAAGTTTTAATCGATAACGGATTACCACCATTAAGTACTTATACGTTTGTGTTATCAGGTGATAATGGAACATATAGTACAATTACTTCAGGACCTGCCAATCAACAATTTACAGGATTAGATAGTGGTGAATACTTGATAACTGTTACGGACATTGCTGGTTGTACTTTTACAGGTTATACTACAGTTTCTAACGTTGATCTTTTTTCTGTAACCGCAAATACTACAGGAACAACTTGTGGTTTTAATAATGGTATATTAGAAGTATTCGTATCTTCTGGTGGTACACTTCCATATAATTATGTTCTAACAGGACCAAGTTCAAACCCTACTACTTTAAATAATAATATAGGATTTTTTAATTTTTTAAGTTCAGGAACTTATGTTCTTGAGGTTAGGGATAGTGGTGTGCCAAGTTGTTCACAAATTAAGTCTGTCTATATCACACCATCTTCTGGTGTATACTTTGATTTATACCCCATCCAACCAGTATTTGGTAATGATGGTCAAATATCCGTTTTAATTACTGATGGAGTACCACCATTCTCTTTTAGTTGGAGTGGTAACGTTTCAGGTCAAACGGGTTCTATAATTACAGGACTTACAAATGGAGATTACACATTAGAACTTACTGATAAATCAGGTTGTACATTTAGTAAAACAATCAAATTATATGGTACCAAAAATTATAGTAATTATAATACCTATACTGTCTGTGAACAACAATTTCAACAAAATGGATCTATATCTAGACGAGGAATCAGGCAAATGTATTGGGAAGGTTTTTCTGATTTAACAAGTGGTGATACAAACTGTATAATAAATTCCGCAACTTTTACATTACAAGCTAGTATTGGTGACGAAATAAAAAATGTTGTTTTTTATAACTCAACGGGACAAAACGATTATCCAAATGATTTAATTTGGGCTGAAGTCATTATTGATACTTTAAAATCATTTGGAGGTATAGATGATGTATCAATAGATTTAGAAAAAAATAGAATGCAAATAATTGCGGGATGTGCTAATTATCCTAAAGATTGTTCAGAAGAAATAATTAATTTATTACAAGACCAACTTGTTGTTGTCAATTTAAAAATTGAATACGACATTTCTTGTGTTGCATGTTCATAATATGACAAAGTTATTAATTACACAAATATCAGGATTTACAACACCTTTTAGCGGTACTGCTTGTGATGTTTATGGTAATAATTGTGGGGATTTAGGAGAGGCAACCACAGTACCATTTTTATTTACCTTACCAAGCCAATTCAATACAGCACCTGCAGTAAGAATAACTTTAATTGACTCAACTGGTTGTGAATTTACTCAAACCATTTATTGTACAGGAGATGTTTTAGATTCCTACAAACAATTTCAAAATTTTGAATATTTTGTTTTTATGGATTCAGAGCCATATCAATTTGAATTCTAAAGTATTTATAATTGAAATGTCAAGATTAACAGATAGAACATATATTACAGGGATAACATCAACAGATTTAATACACGTTGTTGTAACAGGAGACACTTCCCAAAGTGCCGATGGATCATCATATAAAGCGACAATACAACAACTTGCAACCGCACTTGGATCACCAGGTTTTTCTGGAGGTACCGTACCATATGACACATATTTCTCAACTAATTTAAGTGCAAATACTTTTTATGCAACAACTTATCTTAACTTACCAAAATTACCTTACCTACCTTTATCAGGAGGAACCGTAACAGGAGGTACTATTTTTACAAGTGGACTAACCGCAAATACATTAAATATCTCATCAACACCAACGACTGATACTCAATTAGGTACCGAATATTTAACAAGAAATAGTTTAACTGGTGAAGTTCGAATTAAACAAATTGCCGGACCAACAGTATATGGTTTATTTGCTCAAACAGGTAATAGTGTTGTTGTTAGTGCAACTACAGTAGAATCAACAATTATAAATGGTGGTATTGGAACACTCACAGTACCGGCAAATGGGTTTAGTATTGGTGATTCTTTTAGGGCTGATTTTGGGGGATTATTATCCGCAAAAAATAACGATACAATTAGAATTAAAGTTAAGGCCGGATCCATTATATTGGCGGATAGCGGAACCCAAACTTTATCAACTTCAGTCGACGATGTTTGGCAATTTAGTGTGAATTTTACAATTAGACAGTTGGGTGCTGCTGGAGTTGCGTCAATTGTTTCATTAGGTGTTTTTCACACTACCAAACAATCAAACAATACTCAAGGAGGATTCGCATTCAATACTGTTAACAGTACTACCTTTGACACTACAATATCAAATACTTTAGATGTTACCGCAGAATGGAGTTCTAATAGTCCACTAAACTCAATTTACTCAGATATTTTTGTTTTAAACAAAATATTTTAGATCCATAGTTTAATTCACTTTATTGTATTCTACCTTAATTTTTCCATATGAAAGACATATTGTTTGTTTCGGCTCAACCTGATGTTCCATATTTTCATTGGCAAAGTAAATTGTACATACATAATTTTATTCAAAATGGTGTTGACCCAAAACAAATACATGTAATATTTGGTATTTCAGATCAAACTAATGAACCATCTGATGGTGGTTTGGATATTGTAAAAACAGGTGTAAATGTACACTTTATCAAAGACCAAAGAGATAAAAAAAATTACATACCAAGTATAAAACCTTACCTAATACAAAAGTGGTTAGAACAAGACGAAACAAGAGGAAAACTTTTTTTTCTTCATGATTCAGATATAATACTAACTAAAAAATTAGATATAGAAGAATTATTACAAGATGATAAAATTTATATGTCTGATACTAAAAATTATATTGGTTACGATTATTTAAAAAATTGCTCCAAAAAATATGAAAAGAATTTTACAAATTGTTATGAGGAACAATTAATTGATGAAATGATTGATGTGGTAGGTATAGATAAAGAAATAATAAAAAAAAACAAAGAAAACTCAGGAGGTGCTCAGTATATTATAAAAAACACCAACTCGATTTTATGGAATAAAATATACAAAAATTCAACGGAACTTTACGAAAAAATGATGAGATTCCAAAGAAGGTACCCTTTAAAAGATGGTAAAGTACAATTTTGGACTGCAGAAATGTGGTCAATTTTGTGGAATCTTTGGATAGATAATAAACAAACACAAATTACAGACCAATTAGACTTTGCTTGGGCGACAGATAAAGTTCAAAAGTTTTTTGAAAAACCCATATTACATATGGCAGGAATTACAGAAGAGATGAAATATACGAGATTTTATAAAGGAAGTTTTATAAATAATGACCCAATAGAATTATTAAAAAAAGATGAAACTTACTTTAATTATATTGACCCAAGAAACATTACTACAAAATATGTGGATAACATTAAGTCATACCTACAAAAATCAAAAAATTGATTATTTATATTAGAAATGGAAAACTGTTATATTCTATATTCATGTGACGGGAGTCAGGAACCTGTAATATCAAATGACCAACAATTAAGTGGTTATGTTAATAATTTTGTTGCCGTTACACTTTTGGATCCTGAAGCGGTAATAAAAAAATGTTACTTTGTTTTTGACTTAGGTGAAATAGATTGTCCGGTAGTTTATACAATTGAGATAGATCCAGATGTTGAATGTGATTGTCCCAACCTTTGTTATTTTGTCAAATACGGAACTGCTGAACAAACAACCACTTATGTTGATAATAACAACCAATTAACTTTGAGAAATTTCTCAATAGGAGAAACATACAATTTTTGTTCAAAAATATACCCTGTTTTTGAAGTGACAGGTAGTACACAAGTAACTGTTAAAAGTGCTTGTGTCGGAAATAATTGCCCACCATCACTCTCTACTGTAAAAAATCAAAACGAATGTGATGTATTAACAATATTTCCAATGAGTGTTGAGTGTATAACGTTGAACCCAACATCCGACGTTACTTTTGATGGATCAACCCAACTGTACATAACAGGAGGAACACCTCCTTATACCATAGAATGGGAATTTGGTAGTTTTGCTCCGGCACTTAATAATTTAGGACCCGGTGTTTATAATGCAACAATAAGTGATTATTATGGTGACTTTGTTATAGACACAAGTTGTGTTTTAACAGCAATTACAACAACATTTTCAGGTATGTGTTTTGTCTTAGATGGTGGTAAAGATGCTGAAGATATTTATTTTGACGTAGAATTTTCAGGTATAAAAAACACCAAACCATACTATACTATATCAACACCAATCCAAAGTTATGGTGTTGTATTTTGGGATGAAGCACAAGGGATATGGGTATTTTGTTTAGATTTTAATTGTGGTACTAATTCATACTACAATTATTTAGATAATAATGATGGGGATTATCCATCAACTTATGGGACTTATTATTGGTCTGCGGGTACAAACAATAGTCAAGAAATTTTGGATTCATATGTTGGTCCGTGTGAACCACCAACTCCAATTGTAACATATCCTAATCTTTGTGCTTTCTATTTAATAAGAAGTAATGATCCTGATATGCCATTTACACAAATTTTTGTTGATTTGGCGTATAACGGTATGGTTAATGGTCAACCAAGTTGGCAATCTTCAGACACACTTTACGATTTATATTGGAATTCAGGATCAACACCAAATCAATGGGTTATGACTGGATATGCAGGAACACCAACAAGTTTAGTTGCAAGTAACAATCCATCTGTACCACCATTGTCAAATTGGTTGGTTTATGGTGACGCCACAATCGACACTTTTTCTGTTTTTAGCGGAGCTTGTAATGTTGCTGAAACAGTGGGGTTTGACGTTCAAACTAATAACGCTGAGTGTGATCAAGGTGGAAGTATAATGATTGATGCATATGGAGGAACTCCACCATACCTTTACTCAATAAACGGAGGACAAACATTTTCAGCAAGTCCTTATTTCCCAAATTTAAGTCCTGGAACGTACTTAGTACAAGTTAGTGACCTGAATGGAGTTTCTTCACAAACATCAGTACAAATTACCTCAACAACAAATATAATATATCAATTAGGGTTTGGTTTTAGTATTGCTACTAACACGTTTACTGTTGTCGCACCACCTTTACCACCAGGAGTAACAATATCATTCCAAGTTGTACACACAAATGTGTTCAACTATTCACCAAACTCACTACAGTTAAGTCCAACACCACCATCTTATAATAATATTGCAACAATAATCGGAATTGGACCACTTGCACTATACCAAACAATTTCAAGTTTTTCAAACATAGGAGGACCATGTACTTCGGTATTCACCCCTTTAATACAGAATCAATTTAATAGTGCATACTTTGCAAACGTTACATTATCAAGTTCACAAACTATAAATGGAACTGTAACAAATACAATTGTGAACCCACCAACAGGTGATTGTGAAACGGCTTCAGGATCTTACAACATACAAATAATAAACATACAAATGAACAATTGTTATTGTTGTTCAGCTCAATTAGTAGGAATTTAATAAAACTTATATTTATAAAAATAAATGGGATACATAATTAAAAATACTTCAGGTCTTGTCAATACAAGAATTACCGATACTGGAAGACAAAAACTTTCTCAAGGTAATTTCAAAATTGCATATTTCCAAGTTGGAGACAGCGAGGTTTCCTATGATAAACTACCAAGTAGTTATAATCAGGCTAATAGTTATGTACTTGAACCACAGTTTAATGCTCAAAATAGTGCAGGTGCACCACAGTCTAACAAACAATATGTTAAATATCCATATTTAGTCGATCAGGGTGAAACAAACACTTATGGTATACCATATATGGATTCATCTATTGAGTCGGTCTACAACAGAGCGGCGATGAGAGGATTTTTTGATGGTATCACAACAGGAAGTACTATAAGTTGGAGAGTATTAACAGGGGATTATTATGTTGTAACGGCAAATTATGAGGTTCCTATGAATCAATTTGTTGGTGATAACAAAATTACTTTAGAATATTCCGCTTGTAATTCACAAAATACAAGAAAACCAAGTGTTGGTGATTTTGTTACGATTTATTATGATGGTAATGGATGTAGTAATTGTTACTGTGAAAATTTACCAACCCCTACACCAACAGCATCTCCCGCAAGTACTGTTACACCAACCCCAACCCCTAGTTCGACTAATGGTACAATTAATTGTGCTAGTCCCACACCAACACCTACACCAACACATACACCTTGTTTAAGTCCTACACCAATTCCGGTTTGTCCACCAACACCACTTCCTGAGTGTTATATGAATTTTAATAGTTGTTATTTGATTTTAACATATCGAATTATTGAGGTTTGTGAAAATTTAATAACATTAGATAGAAATACACCTGACTATTGTAATATATCTCCTGATTGTTGTGCTAGAGTTTTGGTATACCCACCAAACATGACTTCACAATATGATAGTTATACACCAAGACCACATTGGGCGGATAATGTAATAGATTTTGAATCTATATGTGACATTGACCAATTCAACGTTAAAATTTGGAATATGAATATTCCATGGACTGAAAACCCAGCGGGTTTAATATCAACTCAGTATAAAGGTTATACAAATTTTGGATCAATTGATTATATCGGTAGTAAAGAATATTTTGGTTATAATTCTTCAAAAGGACAAACTACAACAGACGATGTTTATTACTATAATTCATTTAGTGAGAAAATTATTGTTACACCTGAAGAACAAAAGGCAATTGCGATTATACACTATACAAATCAAACTATAGATTTCTTTTATGGTGAAAAATTTGCACTTGAACCATACGATCCTACAAACCCACTAGATACAACAGGACAAGCAAGAAATTTCAAATTACACATACCAACACTTATGTGGCATAAAAATAGAGAGTGTTGTTTTGGTGTGACATTTTGGGTTGATCCTCCAGGGTTTGAAGATAAAGATTTATTCCAAGTTCAGTATATCAGGTCAACTAAAAATTCTGACATGAACCAACCTGGTTTAAGGTATTATAATCTTTGGGACACTTACGCAAATTCTAATGGTCTACCAAGTAGAGTGGGTAAAGTATTCCCTGATTCACATATTGTAATAATTGATGATGAAGAAATAGTTGCAGCACTTTCATACAAATCAAATAGAAATTTCACACTACCAGCACCACAAGTTTCTCTAATCACACCAAATGTTTGCGATTCAACAAACACATCTGAAGGTATTTTAACGGGTAACGGAGAAACAATGTATATTACTTACCAATTAGAGAATGATTATTGTTTTACTAATTGGTTACACAGTAATTACTATTCAAAAATTGTTGGAAACGATAATAAATGTAATCCCGATGTAAGTAAAAATGTTGCTGTAAGATTTGGACCTGAATTCCCATGTTTGAATCAACCTGGGTTTGTTCCCACAACAACAACTACGACCACACCTACTACAACAACAACGACAACGTTGAACCCTCCTTGTTGGGAAAACGGATTCCAAATGAATTTAGTAGTCGGATCGAACGTAGTTAACTTAGATTTCCAAAATAGCGGTACGTTTTTGAATGGACAACCAGTGTTTGTAGGGTTATATGAGACATACCCACTTAACATTTATTGGAATGGTACTGAATGGGTGGTAATTGCTGTTGATAATGTGGCGGTTGAAACCATATTGTTTACGACGGAAGATCCTATAG
>JACCDW011035254.1_pt1 | contig 24815 bp, 17 predicted proteins | sample 7449781 | NCBI WGS metagenome assembly JACCDW01 (sample SAMN15323449, study PRJNA562643) | freshwater metagenome | isolation source: river surface water | place: USA:Blue River Watershed | collected 2017-08-18
GCAAAGTTCAAGGCGGGCGCAGCCCGCCGCCTCTGCCGCGTAGGCGTCATCCACCGAGAATACGCAAACCTCAACCCCTTTCATCGCACCCCAATTTCATCCATGAAAATATAACCACTGCCGTTGTATGGGTAGCCCAAATGTCCTTCCGGCAACTTCCCATACTTCGAAGCCTCAATTTTGATATAACGCGCCTTGATCGGCTTCACCCCGGCTTTGCCATCGGTGTGTTGAATGGCCACCTCATCAATCAACGTTTCGTTGTTCTGCCAATCGTCTTTGAACGCCACCGCTTGAGGCCATTCTGTATACTTTACGCCGTCCGTGGAAGACCACACCTGCATGGTTCGTGGCATCAAAATCCAAGCCCGGGAATCTTGCAAAAACCTTGCATTTACCTCACTCACCGATTGCACCGAGCCCAAGTCGATCACCGCGGAGAAATCCTGATCGTAGAAGCCCATCCAACCCCCTGCACGCCATTCTTTTGAGCCTTGTATCTCGTCGACCAGCGCGCCGGCTCCGCCGGCGCTATACTGTGGATGCGGAATCACCCCCTCACCCAACTGAACCTTGAAATTGTTCTCCTTCTTGTTAAACTCCCCCGTAGCCCAATCACTCTGTCCCAAAGTAACCGAACCCAACCCAGCGCCCTTGCCACCGGCCGGATTCGACCCCGGCAAACCGCCATATACTTCCGTGTTAACCAATCGCGCACTCACAACCGCGTCATAGGCCACCACAAACTCATAAGGCTTGGCCCCATCGGCCTCCGCTGTGATGGTTTCCATTGTGCCTGGCTTCACCAACAAAGCCGATACGATGGCCGATTTCCCGCCATCCTTACCCTTGGCCTGCTTCACGGGTCTGCCCTTTTTGTCTAACGCCACGCGCTCACGGTTCGATACCCGAATTTCCAATATCCCTTTTGTGCCCTTCGGAACAGAGACCTTAATCAACAGACTATCCTTGAACGTGCGTGCGCCTTCAATTACGGGCACTGAAACAAACGATGTTGGTATGGTTTGCTTGGCTGTTTTCAGGATCAACTTATCGTGATCCGCTGAATCCACCTCGCTAAAAACCAACCCATCCGATTGCATCAATTGCTGATGCGTAACCGTAAGTTCTGCCGCAGCGTATACCTTGCGCATGCTGCGCAATTCCAGTTCGCGTTGATCCTGTATTTCCTTCAAAGCGGCCGCCCGCGCAGCGGGCGTGCCCTTCAAATCCTTCAACGTGGGCAACGCGGGCAACTCCGATGCCTTCGCCCTCTCCATCTGATGCGCTGCCCAAGGCTTTTTTAATGCAACCGGCTTCACAGAAATCGCACCATTCCTGCCAGTATGACCTTCGCCCCGAATCGCATCCACTTCAATCTTTTTTCCAGCTTCCCTCACTTCATCGGGATACATCCTCGGCCCAGCTCGGTACTCTTTCCTGTTGATCTCACCCCGCGTGATTAAAAATCCCGATTTCCCCTCCCGCGCAATTTCAACTTCATAAAACTGGGGAATCCCCGTGGCATAGACGTTGCTGCCCGGACAAACCGGATATAATCCCATCGCACTCATCACATACCAAGCACTCATCTGTCCGCAGTCTTCGTTGCCTATCAACCCATCCGGACTGTCTTTGTAAAACTGCTTACACACATAGTCGATGATCCCCTGCGCCTTTTCGGGTTTGCCACAGTAGTTGTACAAATACGCCATGTGATGACTCGGTTCGTTACCGTGGGCGTATTGCCCAATCAACCCAGAAATATCAGCCTGATCCCTACCTGTCGTGCGAGAATCTGTACCAAACAACGAATCCAAATGTTTTTCCGTGGCATTCACACCACCCAGCTTATCCATCATCCCCAAAATATCGTGGGGCACATACATCGAATATTGCCAAGCATTGGCCTCAGTAAAATGGTTATTTACCTCCTTCGGATCGAAGGGCGATAGCCATCCTCCATTCACACGCGGACGCATGAAGCCCACTTTTTCATCATACAGATTCTTCCAACGCTCACTGCGGGCGTAAAATTCCTGAACCACCGATGGCGGCGTAGAAGGAAGCGCTTGAGCGACCCTGGCGATACACCAATCATCGTAGGCGTATTCCAACAACTTCGACACACTTTCTGCCGTGTTTTCAATGCCCATATACCCCAACTTCTGTCCGTACAAATCCAAGAAAGCCGAATCCTTCAACCGCGCGCTGTGCATCATCGCCTCCAGAGCAAACTTATAGTCGAACGGATATTTCGGCTGTCCCATCGCATCACGCGTCACCCCAATTTCCTTCATCATCACATCGGCAATCACACTCACGCTGTGATACCCAATCATGCATTCGGTTTCGCAACTGCCCAACTCCCAAACCGGCAACTTCCCACCCTGCTTGTATTGCAGCAAGAAAGTACGCACAAAGTCAATGGTGCGATCGGGATCCACAATGCTCAACAACGGATGCAAAGCCCTGTAGGTATCCCAAAGCGAAAACACCGAATAAACCTTGTGATACGGCGGCGCATTTTCCTTGTACAATCCCGCCCGATGGATTTGCTGGTCGCGACCCCTGTATCGGCCATCCGCATCGCTGGCCAAACTCGGATGAATCATACAATGGTAAAGCGCTGTGTAAAATTTGCGCTTTTCGGTATCACGCTTGGCCGACTCCGCACCCACCCGAAACGCCTGTGCTTCGTAATCGCTGGTAACCTTGATTTTGGAAAGTTCTTGATTCCAAGCCGCCTTCGCCTGGGCACGATAAGTTTCAAAAGGAATCGGACCTTTCGCCTCAGAACGTATCACGGCCATGTCCTTTTCATAAATGAGGTTCCCACGAGCCCCTTTGGCATCGGTAAATGAAATCCCCACCAATGTTTGCAGCTGCACAGGGTTTGATTTCTCCCCATTGCTGCGCTGATAATCGAATTCTACAATGGCTTGCTTGCCGTCCTGGCTGGTAATCACACGGGCAATTTCATGGTCGAATTCCATGGTAAAATACACCCACTGGTTGTTGGCCCAGGCCTTACTTTGTCGCCACCCACCAATTCTACGCTCGTCTAACTGTTCTATGCCGTGCGACAATAACTTATCGCGGTGATTCAAATCAATCAACACCCTAGCCGTGTATTGGCTTTGGTTCATCGAACTGTAATAGGTGTAGCGATGCACCCCCATTCGTTCCGTGGCGGTGAGTTCTACCTTGATTTCATACACTGGCAAATACACCGAATAATAGCCTGCCTCTGCCACTTCACTGCTGTGGCTGTAGCGAGAGCGATAGGCGTACGGGTTGAAACTGGGCAGTCGCGAAGAAGGTCCGCCCGTGGGCATCATCAACACATCACCGTAATCACTTACCCCGGTACCGCTGAGGTGGGTATGCGAAAATCCGTAGATGAAACTGTCTTCATAGTAATACCCCCCACAACCATCCCAACTGTCGTCGATGCGGGTATCGGGTGATAACTGCACCATACCGAAGGGCCAAACGGCACCGGGGAAGGTGTGACCATGTCCGCCCGTACCCACCATGGGGTTTACGTAATCGGCGGGAGTGGCTTCGGTTTGGGCATATAAATTTGGTTGGCCGAAGGCCAAAAATGCAAACGCCAGGGTCGTGAACACGACCCTGGCGTTTGACAATATAGATTTATTCTTGAGAGTGTGACCAAGCATCACTCACGAAGATACAATCTGGGGATTACTTCACAACAACACCCACTACCACTCTGCGGTCCAAGTTGTTGGTACCGGTGTAGGCAGGCTGAGTAGTTACGATTTGTACTTTGGCAGCGTTCACACCCAGAGAATTCACCATGAAATTTCTCACGGTGTTGGCCCTGCGCTCGCGCAATTTTGCATTCGTAGCATCTGAACCAGTTTTATCGGCAGAAGCGTAAACCACAATGGTGTAGTCGTAGGCGCTCGCACTGCGGTCAGCACCCACTTTCCAACGATACAATTCTTGCATGCCATCGGTGGTCAACTGAGAAGAGTTCAAAGCAAAGAATACAGTGGTTACGTTACTGCGCTCGAATTCAGCCTTGCTCTCTTTTTCCAATGCTTCAACAGCAGCCAATTTGGCTTCCAACGCATCAATTTCTGCTTTTGATTGGGCCAAATCCGCATCGATAGCAGCAACCTTCACTTTGGTTTCCTCCACTACTTTTCCGATGCCGCCATCGCCCTTGTTCATTTTCACGTTGTTTTCCTCAATCATCAATTGGGTTTGGTCGGCTACAAAACCGCTCAACTTTGATTTCTGATAGGCGTCTTTAGACTTGATGCCACAGCCGGTGGTTCCAATCATCGCTGAAACCAAAACCGCGCCGATAAATAGAATTTTTTTCATAATTTTTTACAAATTTAATGTGCTTTCGTCCCCGAGATATCAAAAACTATTCCACAGTAAATGACATATGACTGAAATCCATCGGCGATATGCGTACGTTGGTCGTTATTGCCCGGTTTTCTTCATATCCAAGGCCACATCCACAATCATATCTTCCTGTCCACCCACCATTTTCCTGCGACCCAACTCCTCCAAAATACTCCGGGTATCGATCCCGTATCGCTCTGAAGCCCTTTCGGCATGCAATAAAAAACTAGAGTACACTCCCGCATAACCCAAACTCAGGGTTTCTCGGTCCACCCGCACCGGACGTACCTGCAACGGACGGATCAAATCATCGGCGGCATCCATCAATGCATACAAATCGCTGTTGTGCGGCACACCCATTCTATTCAAAACGGCAATCAACACTTCCAACGGTGCATTTCCTGCGCCTGCGCCCATCCCGGCCAAAGAGGCATCCAAACGCGTGGCGCCGTGTTCTAATGCCACAATCGTATTCGCCACGCCCAAACTCAAATTGTGGTGGCAGTGGATCCCTATTTCCGTTTCCGGCTTCAGCACGTCCTTGAACGCTTTCATGCGATCGGCCACATCATTCATCAACAAAGCACCCGCGCTATCTGTAACATACACACAATCAGCCCCATAACTTTCCATCAATTTGGCTTGCTCGGCCAGTTTCTTGGGCTCATTCATGTGCGCCATCATCAAAAAGCCACCCACATCCATGCCCAAATTTTTGGCTGCTTCGATGTGCTGCGCTGCGATATCCGCTTCGGTACAATGGGTCGCAATTCGCACACTCTCAACCCCCAAAGCCCGGGCTCGTTTGAGGTCGTCAATGGTTCCGATACCTGGCAGCAACAGCGTGGTCAACCTGGCATGCTGCAATTTCTCTGCGATGCCCTCCAACCATTCCCAATCGGTGTGTGCACCAAACCCGTAGTTAAAACTCGCGCCTGCCAATCCATCCCCATGGGCGATTTCGATGGCATCCACCTTGGCCGCATCCAGGGCCAGGGCGATTTCTGTCATCTTGTCTTTGCTATATTGGTGTTTGATGGCATGCTGACCATCGCGCAATGTCACATCTTGAATGTATACCTTTTTCATGCGTTACCTCCTTGTTTGCTGGCCATGCGCTCGGCGGTAGCCAAAGCAGCACTGGTCATAATGTCTAAATTCCCTGCGTATTCGGGGAGATAATGTCCCGCACCTCGTACTTGCAACATCACGGTGGTCTTTAAGCCACTGACTTTGCCCAATCCCTCGATAAAAACGGCATTTTCCGGCGTGATCACCTCAAACTGAACTTCTTGGTGAAGGCGATAACCCGGTACATATTGCTGCACCTCGGCCACCATCTGGTGGATGCTCTCTCTAATGGCTTCCGTATCCGCCAAATCACTGAGGGTAAACACTGTATCCCGCATCACCAGCGGAGGTTCGGCCGGATTCAAAATAATGATGGCTTTTCCCTTGGTTGCACCGCCCACCTGTTCGATGGCATGGGACGTAGTTTCTGTAAATTCATCGATGTTGGCACGGGTACCCGGACCGGCACTTTTGGATGCAATACTCGCCACAATTTCTCCATAATGCACCTTGGCCACACAATTAACCGCTGCAACCATAGGGATCGTTGCCTGTCCGCCACACGTCACCATGTTTACATTGGGCACATCTTGCAGTGTATCAAAATTCACGGGAGGCACCAAAAACGGTCCGATAGCCGCAGGCGTCAAATCAATGACGCGCTTGCCTTCAAACGCCTTGATTTTTTCGTAATTGTACAGGTGTGCTTTTGCCGATGTGGCATCGAAAACATACCCTATTTCAGGCCATAGTGGGTGATTCAACAGGCCGTCTATCCCTTCGTGGGTGGTAGCAACACCCATTCGCTGTGCGCGGGCGAGCCCATCACTATTGGGGTCGATACCCACAAAAACACCCATTTCCAGGTGCTTGGCAGTGCGCATCACTTTGATCATAAGGTCGGTACCGATATTGCCCGATCCGATAATCGCCACTTTGATTTTGGCAGTTTCTTGAGTCATGTGTTTTTGGGCGATTTAACTAAACGAAAAGGATATTTCACCGAAAGATTCTATTTGCGCCACAAAGGTGTCGCCGGCTTCGCCGGCGCACATCGGTCCCAATGCGCCACTCAGCACGATATCGCCCGCTTTCAATGGTGTGCCCAAATCGGCAAAGGTCTGAGCCAACCAGGCAAGGGCTTTGATGGGACTGCCCAAACAAGCGGCACCCACACCTTCAGAAACCAACACTCCGTTTTTGTGCAACTGCATTTTCACCGCGGCAAAATCCACTTCCGAAACCAATTTCCGCACATCCCCCAACACAAAATGACTGGCACTGGCATTGTCGGCCACCGTATCTGTGATGCGAATATCCCAATTCAACACACGAGACCCCACAATTTCTATGGCACCCACAGCATAATCAACGGCCGCAATGACGGATTCTTCGGTGATGTCACCCACCAGATCCGATTTCATCACAAAGGCGATTTCTGCTTCCGCCTTGGGTTGCAAGATCAACGCCGCAGGCAAACTTCCTCCATTGGAGATTTGTGTATCAGCAAACATCAACCCAAAATCAGGTTGATCAACGCCCAACTGCTTCTGCACGGCCAGGGATGTAAGTCCGATCTTCTGTCCAACCACCACAGCCCCTTGCGCCACGCGCAAATCGTTGTTCACTTTTTGCACTGCATAGGCGGCATCAATGTCCGCCTCACCAATCAATTCCCGCACCGGTGCACAGGGCTTTCTCTGAACTTGTGCCTCCCGCAGCCGCTGCGCGGCTGCTTCAATCACGTCTTGTGAAATCATGCCCCAAAGGTAACACAACAATTTCATCTTAACTTTGCACCCATGGTCAACATCGCAGCAATTGCACAATCACTACACCAAGCCGCACACCAAGCCAAGCCCATCACCCAAATTAGCTTGGAACAGAACATCACCCTGGATCAAGCCTATGAAATACAAAAAGAACTCATCAACCTGCGACTCAAAGAAGGTGAAACCCTCATCGGTTTAAAAATGGGATTTACCTCCGAAGCCAAAATGCAACAAATGGGTGTGCATGACCTGATCTGGGGACGACTCACCTCCGCCATGCTTATCCCCAACAACAACACCACCGCCCGTAGCATGTACATCCACCCCCGTGTGGAACCAGAGATATGTTTTCGCATCGCCAAAGACATCCCAGGTGAACTCAATGAAACCGAAGTCATAGACTATGTAGACGCCGTAGCAACCGCCATCGAAATCATCGACTCTCGCTACCAAAATTTCAAATTTTCACTCGAGGATGTGGTGGCCGACAATTGTTCTTCCATTGGATTTGTGGTGGGAGATTGGATGCCTGTGACGAATGACCTCAATAACCTTCGCATGGCGTTACACATCGACAAAAACACCGTGGCAGAAGGTTCTTCCAACGACATCATGAACAACCCCTGGCGCAGTTTGGCCGCAGCCACCCGTCTGGCCACGCAATACGGCGAACCGGTCAAAAAAGGCATGTACATCATGGCCGGCGCCGCCACCAACGCTGAATTTATCCAAGCCAACCAAACAGCATCCGCCACAGTGGATTCGCTCGGAGAAGTAACAGTATCGTTCAAATAATCCTCTGCCCCAATTCAGGGCTTTACTGGAACAAAATTTCCACCTAGGCGTGCCAACGAACGTAGGTCTCGAAATCGATAACCTTTCGCGATGCGAGGTCACCGAAAAGCGACACCGCAGCAACACTCTTTTCGCAGCCTGAAACAAACCGACCTTCCAATACCTTTCCCTTGCTTCCCGATCCGTAAGCAAAAAATCCAGCCCGCTGATCGCCCAAATCCAAGCCCCGCTCGTGTGCATCGGCCAATACCGAACACAAACTCATCAACACTGAACCGGTATACAAATTCCCCAACAGCGCAGAAGCCCGCTCGCCGGGGGCAATCACATCAGCAACAAACTCTTTGTAAGCAACACTCTTGGCAACCATTTTCTCCAAATCTGCATCGCCCCAAACCGCCGACCATTCTTTGCCCTCGATGGACTGAAGTCCCATCGCAGCATAATCTATCTCCCGGCCTGATTCCATGAGGGGACGTAAAACGGCGTCCATCCAAATTCGCACCGACATCCTACGACCCTGAAACGCATAGGGCTGATGAAAAATCCACGTTTTCCAGTCACTCACACGCCAATCCAGAACTTGCCCGGCATAGTGCGCAATGGCCTCTTCCAAACGCGTACGATAACATTCGTTCGAAAAATATCCATCAAACACGGGTTCGGTACGAGATACTTTTAACGCCTTCCCTGGAATCGACCACAGCGATTGATCCGTGTCAACATCCATTTGGGTGGGATTCTGGGCGATATGTGCGGCACGATGCGATTCGGCCTCCGCAATTTTCGCTTGCAATTCATGCTCACTCACAGTAACTCCGAGGAGGGATGCCGCGTCTTTCAACGCCTGAAGCTTATCGAAAATCCTCAAAGGCTTGTAAAAATCCAATTCACTCTTCATCCCAACGCCTACGGTTTCTCCCAAAACCATGATGCGGGGATCTTCCTTGAGCAAAATAGCCACCGCACCGGCGCCTTGCGTATACTCTCCGCTAGAACCCAAATCGTATTTGGCCACATCAGCACCCACAATGATTGCCATTCTCCCTTGTCCCGGCGCACTGCGAATCCAATCAGCACACAACAACATGGCATCAAACGCCGCAATGCAAGCAAAGGTCATGTCCACCACATCGGTATTGTTAAAAACCGAACTGTCCTCCAATCCCAAAGCCCGCTCCACATGATTCAGGGCATAAGTCATGGTGGGTTTTGCACCGTCCAGAGCCGATTCAGTGCCCAAATAAATCTTACCAACATGAGCAGGGTTGAGATGATTTTGTTGAATCAATTTTGCCACAGCATCCGCTGCCATGCGATCCACCGTTTCTTCGGGCGAACACACCGCCATGGCTTCCAAACCCAATCCCACATTGAGTTTTCCGTAAGCGATTCCTCGGGCCTCGGCCAACGCCGAAATGGGCAACTGGTGCTTGGGCACACTGTAAGCGATGGCGTCAATACCGATTTTCTTCATGGCTTAATTGTCAGTATAACAAAGTTATGACAATTATGTTGGTGTCGTTTTGACACTTAGTGCATTTGTCGACCAATCGATTCAATAAAACTATGTATAAAAACAAAAAGGGCGCCTTTCGGCGCCCTCCCTGCGAATAATTAAACTGTCTTAGTTTAAGACGATCGTTTTCACTGCGATTTTAGCGCCTGATTTGTCGGTCAACTCCATGCGATAAACACCCACTGAAGACCATGATTTCAAATCAACAGTGTAAACCTGCTGGTTGATGGCTTGAGTGTAAACAACCGCACCCACGCTGTTGTATACGTTCACAGTGTAACCGGCGAAGTCAGTGTAGTTTCCATTGTCAATTGTCAACTGGTTCTGTGCAGGGTTAGGATATACTTTGATCAACTGACCTTTGTCCAAACTGCTCACCTTCACAGAGAAACGCACCAACAACGTATCTGTCACTTTAACGCTCTTGAAGGCTATGCAAGAATCTTTGATGGTCATTTTCACAATGTTCGACGTATCGATACAAATGTTTGTGAAAGCAATCACGCGGAACGGCTGATTGTGGTTTCTCAATGACGCCGATTTAACTGTCAATTCTTTGCCGTTGGCACCAATATATTTGGCGACACCTACAGGCAAATTCTGCATACCCAAATCCAAATCAGAAGCCCATGCAAATTTGGCAGCTGTATCGTTCACCACAACACCAAACTTAGCATCCCCACCTACATTTACTGCAGCACTCAAAGGCTGTGTAGTTATCAAAGTACAAGCCTTGAACAAGGTAGTCAATTTGGCAGACGCGCTCGTGTCTTTGCACCAACGGGTATTTACCAAACAACGATACAACTCACCATTGTTGCTCATCGTTACAGACTTCACTGTTAAGGTATCATTGTTTGAACCAACCAAATTGGCACCATCTGAGGTATTGTTGAAAGAAGCACCTTTGCTCATTTGCCAAGCGTAGGTAGCATCCAAATCAGGATAAGACACAGTGAAACTAGCATCGCTACCGGACTTCACTGTGATGGCTACTGGATTGGTTTTGAAATCCTCACATACTGCGTAGGTTCCTACATTGGCTAACAACGTAGCACTGTAATCGCTGCTACCAATCAAATCTGTATTGCTGAAAACAGGGCGGAAATCAGGAGCCGTTCCGTTTTGAGGGTCTACCAAAATCAACCCTTTGCCATATTTGGCCTTGTCAATCATGTTGGCGTTTCCGCTCAATTTCAACCAAGCATCCAAACCAGCAGGTGTATTTTTTGAATCTACTTCGGCCAATCCTGTATTGGTGGTACCTGCGGCGGCAGCGGCGCCCGTGTTTGCGATGTAGTTGTTGCGGAACAAATTTCCTTTATCGCTGATTGTGCTTGCCTTAACACCAGCGGCAGTTAGGGTACTGTCACCATCGAACATGATAAAGTTTCTGTAGCCCATGAAGATTGAGTTCACAATGCTCAAACGGCTGTTACGACGGATACGAGCTCCGCGACGGAAAGCACCTTTTTGGGTAGTTGTTAGATCGTTGTAGGTTTTGTCTAATTGTACAGGACCAACACAAGTGATGTTCGAAAAAATTGCAGCAGTGTAAGGCGTTTTGCCAGAACCGGCCGCATCGTTATCGCTTTCAAAAGTTTCAGATGTAGATGCACCAGAGGTTGCGTTCCATGACAAATCATAGTAATTCGTGTCGCGCACAGCAATACCAAACTGAACAGTTCCACGGTAGCCGAAATCTGTGTCAAAATCATCATCGGTCGTTTTGTAAGACACTATTTTCTTACAATTCACAGTACCACCAAACCACTCAAATGCATCGTCGTTACCAAAAGAAGTTTGTACACCTTCAATGGTTGTAGCCGATCCTACAGAACCCATGGTCAATGAGTTTACTTCTTTGTTGGGTTCAAAAGCCAATCCTGCGAATTCAATGCGGACATATTTGATGCTACCGGAATTGTCTTTGTCGTCAGTTCCACCAAACTTACCCAAGGCGTTGTTGACAGATACGTTGTTGAAACCTTCCAACTGAACATCAGTACCTTGGTTATTCACCGCTTTACCACAAATAACCAAACCACCCCAGTCTCCACGATCTCTAGAACCGGCAGCTTTGCTAGATGTTAAAACAACGGGCTTTGTGTTGGTACCTTGAATGTCAATCATACCACCACGCTCAACTACGATGGTTGCATAGTTCTTGGGGGTTTTGGTTAAATCCGCTTGACCGCGAATCACGGTTCCAGCAGGAATAATCAATTTTCCACCACTTTCAACAACCAACATGCTTCTCAACAAATAAACAGTCTTTGCATCAAGGGTTATGGTTGAACTGATTTTCTTGATGCTACTTGCATCATTCAGTGTTGTAGAATCTGTTACATCACCATAGGTAGCGTTCTTGGGATTCCACTCGGTCCAACCTTTGGTCCAATCTTTTGAAGCGTCGCGATGCAATGCACCCACGAAGTTCACTTTCTCTAATACCTGGGCAGACAAAAACTGGGTTGCTGCAGCACAGACGATGAATAATATTTTTTTCATAGCTTAGTTTATTGCAAACAAACCCGTACAACTTTTCCGTTAGATATTCTCAAGGTTATTTATCCATCAATGAAAGTTCACCTAAGCGCAAAAAAATTCATAATTATATAGTTAAAAATTCATATCTTATTAAAAACCAAAGCAGTATTGACAATATTCAAGAGCACAATATACTCCAAACCCCAAACATGTATCACAGATTGGTCATGTGTTGAAAATTGAGACTCATTACATACCCCGTGCTAAAGTTGTTTCCTATATTTACCACGAATTTTTTTATGCTAACAGACATTGAAATTGCACAGCAGGCGCAGTTGAAGCGCATCGAGGTGATTGCCACTGAGAACAACATCGACACAGAGAACATCGAACAATATGGCAAGTACAAAGCCAAAGTAGATTTCATACCCAACCAGGAACGCATCCAACAAGGCAAACTGATTTTGGTTACCGCAACTACCCCCAACAAGAGCGGTAGCGGAAAAACAACCACATCCGTGGCTTTGGCGCAAGGACTTAACCACATCGGCAAGAAAGCCATTGTGGCGTTGCGTGAGCCATCGCTCGGACCTTGTTTCGGCATGAAAGGGGGCGCGGCCGGTGGAGGATACTCGCAAGTATTGCCCATGGAGGATATCAACCTGCACTTTACTGGTGATTTCCATGCCATCACTTCTGCGAACAATACCATTGCAGCACTGCTCGACAACTACCATTACAACAACCAAGGCACACCCAACGGTTTGAAGAGAATCTTGTGGCGCCGTGTAATGGATGTGAACGACCGCAGTTTGCGCATGATCAATTCGGGCATGGGCGGATCGGCCAATGGCATCCCCACAGAAACCGGATTTGATATCACCCCCGCCTCGGAAATCATGGCGATTTTGTGTTTGAGTACCAGCTTGGAAGATTTGCGCAACCGCATCGATTCGATCTTGTTGGGCTACCGCTACGATGGAACCGCCTTTACCATGAAAGACTTGGGTGCCACTGGCGCGATTTTGATTTTGTTGAAAGACGCCATCAAACCCAACTTGGTCCAAACCTTGGAAGGTGGCGCCTCGTTTGTACACGGAGGTCCGTTTGCCAACATCGCCCATGGCTGTAACAGCATCATGGCCACTTGGGCCGCTCTTCAACACGGGGAATACGCCGTAACAGAAGCTGGTTTCGGTTCGGATTTGGGTGCCGAGAAATTTTTGAACATCAAATGCAGAGCTGCTGGTATCACGCCGGCCGCCACCGTATTGGTGACCACTACCCAAAGTTTGAAGCTGCATGGCGGCTGTCCGGAAAAGGAAATCAAATTGCCCAACAAAGAGGCCCTCACCAAAGGGTTGTTGAACTTGGAGCGACATGTAAACAACTTGCAGCAATTTGGTCAGACCGTTGTGGTAGCCCTCAACCGCTTCCACTTCGATACCGAGGATGAATTGCAATTAATCAGTGGCTGGTGTGCTGAGCGGAATGCCCACTACGCGGAAAACCAAGGTTTCGCCAAAGGGGGTGAAGGCGCCGCGGATTTGGCGCGCAAAGTGGTTGAAATTGTAGAGAAATACCCCAGCAAGCCCATCAATCACACCTATGAACTGACAGATTCTGTGGCGGACAAATTGAATAAGATTGTTCAAAAAGTATACGGAGGTAACGGTGTAATTTTATCGGATGCTGCGAAAAAGAGTTTGAAAGAAATTGATGCTTTGGGCGCCAACGAATGGCCCGTTTGTATCGCGAAAACCCAATTTTCATTTACCGACAATGCCAAGCAAGTGGGCAGTGCCACCAACTTTAGCATCACCATCCAAAAATTGATCGTGAATGCGGGTGCCCGTTTTGTGGTGGCTGTGGCCGGCGATATTATGCGTATGCCGGGGTTACCCAAAGAACCTGCTGCCATGGGGATGGATGTAAAAGATGGCATCATCACCGGTTTGAGTTAAACTTTGCAAGCACGGGTGAATCAGTATAACCCAATGAGAAATTGTATAACACAAAGGAGGAGGGCCCGCTGCGCGGGCCCCTCCTCCTTTTAAGCGAATCTGCGACTACCCAACGAAATATCGATCGCGAATCCAAAAAGCCACCCGCACCAACAAAATCAGCGCTGGCACTTCAATCAACGGACCGATCACACCCACAAAGGCTTGCGGACTGTTGAGTCCAAACACACCAATCGCCACGGCAATCGCCAATTCAAAATTGTTACCAGCCGCCGTAAAAGCGATCGCGGTGGATTTGTCGTAACTACCCCCCATCCGTTTGCTCAACACATAACCCAACAAGAACATCACCGCGAAATAAACCATCATCGGCAGGGCCACTTGAAGCACATCGCCCGGCAACTGCACCACCTGATCGCCCTTGAGCGCAAACATCAACACAATGGTCGCCAACAATGCAACCAAGGTCATTTTAGAAATTCTTGGGATGAATTGCTCATTGTACCAGTCCTCCCCTTTCAATTTCACGCCGATGGGCCGAGAAATCGCGCCGGCCAAAAAAGGAATCCCCAAGTAAATGAAAACACTCTTGGCAATCTCGCCCATGGTGATATCCACAATGGCGCCGTTATAACCGAAATAGGGCGGCAAAACCGTGATAAATAACCACGCATAAAAACTGTAGGCAAACACCTGAAATAAGGAATTCAAAGCCACCAAACCCGCACCATATTCTTTACTTCCTTCGGCCAAATCATTCCAAACCAACACCATGGCAATGCATCGCGCCAACCCAATGAGAATCAACCCCACCATGTAATCGGGTTGATTGGGCAGAAAAATCAAAGCCAACACGAACATCAACACTGGACCAATGATCCAATTTAGCAGCAGACTTACGCCCAAGGTTTTTGTATCGCGAAAAACCGCTGGCAACAAGCGATAATTCACTTTCGCCAATGGCGGATACATCATCAATATCAATCCGATGGCCAATGGAACATTTGTGGTACCCACACTCATCGATTCAATTGAACCGGCCACCTCGGGTTGAAAATACCCAATAGCAACGCCCACCGCCATGGCCATAAAAATCCAAAGGGTTAGGTAACGGTCTAAAAATGATAGACTTTTCATGAAATCGCGACGGGTTTACAATTGTTTTTTTACGGCTTGCATCACCCACAACATTTCCGTGGCAATTTGCAAGCAACGCTCATCGTATGTGGCGGCCTCCTCTGGTTTCCCATCGGAAACTTTGGGATCAACGTAGGGAATCGCCACGCGGAAGTTGGCGCCGCGCACGGTTGGACAGGCAGCATCGGCCGAAGAACAAGTCATCACTGCACCAAAATCGGCGGTTGGATTAATCGCATGATCGATCGTTTTGGAAAAGCAAAAGATGGGCTTAGCCCCTTTGCCAGCAGTAATCATCATCACCTTATTATTCAGGTCGATGGCGTTCACCATACGCAATTGCTTGTTTGAGGTATCCAACTGTTGCAATAAAATGGGATCGGGAATATGCTCAGCGATCATGCCCGCTCTCTCCACGGCAGCGATTGCACGGGGATTGAAAGCGGTGGCTTCGGTGCCTGCAGAATACGTGCGAACGCCTTGAATTCCGAGGTGATGTGCAGCGGCAGCAGCCCAAATTTGTCCGAAGTGACTCCGACGGCTGTTGTGCGTACAAATGAACATGACATCGGCGGTACCATCGGCCTTGATCGACTTGGCGATGTAGCTGGCGAGCGATTTCAGTTCGTCTTGACGGTCGGCCGGAACGGCCGACAAATTGGCTTCAACTTTTGTCCAATAGGCATTGAGCACATCAAACGATTGGGCTTGGATGGATTGATTCATCATAAACAAGGCAAGGAGGGTAGGTATCAGTTTTTTCATGATTTAACAGTCGCAAGAAATGTCTTCTGGGGGTGTTTGATAGAGAAAATCGACGAGCAGTGTGCGAAATTCTTGCCATTTGGCTTGGTCAATGCAGTAATTGACTTGTTTTCCAAGTACGCGCCCCTTGATCAATCCCAGGGCTTTCAGCTCTTTCAAATGCTGGGTTACTGTGGGTTGGGCCAAGCCCCAATCTTTTACCAGTTCACTGTTTACGCACTTTCCAGTATCGATGATGTGCTGCAGAATGGCCACGCGCGCGGGGTGAGACAGAACACGGGCAATATCGGCCACAGCATTTTCTCTGTCTTCGAACAATTCGGTCTTACTTAATCCCATATTGCAATATTACATTATTAATTTTATTTGTGCAACACAGCCGATTTTCCATTTTTATAAAATTTCCGATACGATAAATATAATTAGATATCGCAATATACCAATAATTAAAAATACACAACATCGCCAGAAGAAATCGTGCCACAAAGCCAAAATTCACAACCATGATGGGGATAGATTTCAATCTAATTTCTCTTTGTATCTTTACATCCCTTGGCAAAACCTCGGTTTATCCTTTTCATGCGCCCTTCGATACTCATACTTTCGCTCTATATCATCGGACTTTGCCTACCCAAATCCGCCCGGTCGCAGTCGGCCGTTTACCCCAAACCAGGAACTGTGTTCGACCGCAAACTGCACAGCATTCAACTCTGGATTCACCCCGATTCGCTGAACCAAATGCTACTGAAAGAGAATTGGTACTCCGATCACAGCTACCCCGCATTGTTCGTTTATGACAATGAAGACACCCTACACACAGTGGGTCTGCGCCTCAAAGGCAACACATCGAGAGCCGCTAAAAAGAAAGGGTTTCGCATCGATTTCGACCAATTCTCCCAGCAAACCTTCCAAGGCCTGAAGAAATTCAATATCAACGGCAACCACAACGACCCTTCCATGTCGCGCGAATACCTTGCCGCACACGCCATGAACCAAGCCTACAATCCCAGCATTCGGGGCAACCTCGTGAGACTCTACATCAACGGCGAATATTGGGGCGTGCGCAACAACAGCGAATTCATCGACAAGACCTTCGTGCAATCACGGTTCGGCGACAATACCGGCAACCTGTATAAGTGTTCTTGGCCATGCGACCTCACATGGAAAGGCGCCAACCAACAAACATACAAAGACATGATGAACGGCGGCGAGCGAGCCTACGACCTCAAAACCAACGAAACCGCCGATGATTACTCAGACCTCGTCAACCTCATCAACGCCATCAACAACTCCCCAACGGATTCATTCATTCCACGCATCGAACGCATGTTCGACGTCCAGGCCTACCTAAAAACCCTGGCCATGGAAGTTCTCGTTGGACATTGGGACAACTACTTTGCCAACAAGAACAACTATTGGCTCTATCACAACATGAAAACGGGCAAATTCGTGTACTTACCGTACGACATGGACAATACCTGGGGCGTACAATGGGGATTCAGCAATATCGGCAACCGAAACATCCATGATTGGGGCAACAAAGCCGGCAGCGCAGCCCCCCTCACGTACAAATTGTTCGCCATCCCACAGTACAAACGCATGTATGAATTTTACATTCGTGAACACCTCAAAGACCCATATCAAACCGATAGCCTATACAAAGAATTGGATTATCTCGCCGCACTCATCGACACCGCGATTCAATCCGATCCATTTTACAACGGCAAATTTCTCTCCGATTACGGTTTCACCTACAACGATTGGAAGAGCAGCTTCTCCCAAGCTTGGGGGAATCACGTCTCTTGGGGCATCAAACCTTTCATCGGAACACGCACGACTTCTGCAAAACAACAGATGATTTTCGCTTCCTCGCAGCAGTTCCGGGCGCCTATTGCAATTCAAACCTATCCAAACCCTTGTAGCGAATTTGTGATCATTGAACACGACTTATTGGCTTCTTGGCAGGGCGATATCACCGTTGAAGCCATTGATTTACAAGGTCGCTCAGTACACTTGGTTTTCGAGGCGATACCCACCAACAACCAACAAATACGCATTTCATTGGAGAATCTTGCCCCAGGATGCTACCACCTCAGCGTGGCCAATAAAAATTCCCATTCAGTACAAACCCCCTGGATCACAGTTGTGCACTAAAACAATATTCTCAACAGGGGTCGGCGAATGAAGCCACACCATACGTCATAAAAACCAAAGGGAGGGCAATTGCCCTCCCTTTGGTTAGAGATATTAAAAGAAAAAATCCAATCAATTATTTTGCAACAGTGAAGCGGTAGGTGGTTTTTGTACCGTTTGAAACCACATTCAAGAAGTACAAACCATTGTTCAAATCAGACACAGAAGCTGTTACCAAATTACCGCCAGCAACCAAAGTCTGAGTACCCAAGGATTTCACAGTTTTACCAGAGATGTCAGCGATGACAACGGTTACATCCGCGCCAGCAACGCTGTAAAGTTCTACATTCACCACATCCGTAGCAGGCACAGGATACGCATTGGTAACTACCAAGTTTCCTACAGTGTTTACGGAGCTAAACTTACCAAACTTCGTGAAGATCGCTGCATCGTAGTTAGCCAAAGTATTGATTTTAGAGGCAACAACAGGACGGAAATCAGGAGCGGTAGCATTCTTAGGATCAACCAAAATCGCACCAGATGCATAGTTCACATCGTCGATTTTGTTGCTGTTTTTGGCATCACGCAACCAAGCATCCATGGCCGCTGGCGTATTTTTACTATCCACTTCAACCAATCCAGTGTTTGTAGCACCCGCAGCAGCTGCAGCAGAAGTATTGGCGATAAAATTGTTGCGCAACACATTCGAGGTTTCGCTGAAAGTTGACGATTTCACACCTGAAGCGATCAAAACGCTATCACCATCAAACATGATGAAGTTCCTGTAACCCATGAACACAGAGTTTACGATGCTCAATCGACTATTGCGACGAATACGCGCACCTCTGCGGAAAGCACCTTTTTGGGTGGTTGTTAAATCGTTGTAGGTTTTATCCAATGGAACAGGACCTACGCAGGTAATGTTAGAGAAGATTGCTGAAGTCAATGGCAATTTACCAGAACCCGCAGCATCGTTATCGCTCTCAAAAGTCTCAGAGGTAGAGGCACCTGAAGGCGCATTCCAACTCAAGTCAAAGTATGCAGTATCTCTTACGGCGATACCGAATTGAACGGCACCACGGTATCCAAAATCCGTATCGAAATCATCATCCGTGGTTTTGAACGAAATCAACTTCTTGCAATTTACAGTTCCACCGAACCATTCAAAACCATCGTCGTTACCAAATGAACATTGAACACCCTCAATTTCAGTCTTGCTTCCCACAGAACCCATGGTCAAAGAGTTAACCTCTTTGTTTGGCTCAAAGGCCAATCCAGCGAATTCGATGCGAACGTACTTGATCACACCGCTATTGTCAGCATCGTCTGTACCCCCAAATTTACCCAGGGTATTATCAACAGCTACGTTGTTAAAACCTTCCAATTGTGCATCTACACTCTGATTATTCACTGCCTTACCACACAAAACCAAGCCACCCCAATCGCCGCGGTCGCGTGAGCCGGCAGCTTTGTTTGAAGTCATAACGACTGGATTGGAAGAAGTACCGTTTACTTCAATCATACCACCTCGCTCTACCACCAAGGTAGCATACAACTTGGGTGTAGCGGTCAAATCTGCAGCACCACGAATTACCGTACCTGCAGGGATGATCAATTTACCACCAGATCGAACGACGCACGTGCTGGTCAACAAATACACCTTCGATGCATCCAATGTCACCGTACCTGTGATGTTTTTGATTCCAGACGCATCGTTCAATGTGGTGGTCTCGGTAGCAATACCGTAAGAAGCTTGTTTGGGATTCCACTCGGCCCATCCCTTGGTCCAATCCTGGCTTGCATCACTGCTCAAAGCACCTGCATGATTCACCATTTGGATAAACTGGCCGTTCAATTGGCTGGCCATAGCCACAGTAACTGATAAAAAGGTAATTTTTTTCATGGTTTAATTATTCTTCACAAAATTGCTTCCCCACACTTATGCCCAATTCACCAAGGAGTTAAACAATGGTTAAGATTGTGGCATTAAATTAACAATGGGATAACAAACGCTGTCATCCCATTGCATGAAACCGAAACAGATCGGTCGCTATTTCGTTGGTAATTAAAACTTAAAAGTGTAAGAAATAGTGGCTTGTCTGCCGTTGGTAAAGCGAAACAAGGTGTTGTCACCATCTTTATCTACATCCGTCCATGCTTTCTCGTCGTACCGACCGTTACCGTTCAAATCTTGGAAGAACACGGTATTCTGCGCCAACAAATCACCCAAGGTTAACTTTACTGTGCCCAATTTACCGTCCTTGCCCAGCTCCTTACCAAACTGCACATCCCATATGCTGCGACCAAATTCATAAATATCAGCACCGAAAGGTTGGATTGCCTGTGCTACCCCAATGTAGGCGATACGCTGTCCAATTTTGTTAAAACTCGTATTGATTTGCCATCCCTTGTGCTCATAGAACAAACTCACGTTAACAACATAGGGACTTTGTCCTTGCAACGGTCGATTTGCTACACTGCTCGATGACCCCGTAAAGGATACTGACGACCGAATCAAAGCAAAATTTCCGTACAATGTTAAATCGCGCAGCCACTTCGTTCCTCGACTCAACGAACCCAAATTCTTACGCACTTCCACCTCTGTACCAATATTGGTCGCCCGAGATTCATTTCCGTAGGTAAATGTCCGAATCAACGCTTGAGACACATCCAAGTTAATTTCAATCGGATTCAAAATTTCCTTGTGAAACACACCAATACTGATCATATCGAGCTTATTGGTAAACACCTCCCAACGAACATCGGCATTATTGATAAAGGCGCGCTTCAAGCCCGTATTGCCCAAGATTTCTGAGTTGATACTAAAATTATAAAACGCAAATGGTGCCATTTCGCGTAGCTCAGGACGATTTACTGTGCGATAATAGGCCGCACGCAAGTTGCTCCGCTCTGTCAATGGCGCAATGATGTTCAATGAAGGAAGCCAATCCACATTCACACCCAAATCGCTCATCACCTTACCCGCCTGACGGAAATAATCGTTGTTCAAACTCTGGGTAAACCGCTCTAAACGCATTCCATAAATCAACTTCAAGTAATTGACTTTCCTGCCCGTTTTAAACAATGGCAACTGATTTTCTACCATGGCATATCCTGCCAACAATGCACTCTTTCCTTCATACAAATCCTTATCTACAGCTGTTTTCTCAATCAAATAGAGATCCTTTGCATTGATTGAAGAAGCGCCCAAATCTTGCTGTGGCAACAAAAGTGACGGTCTGTAACCACCCACCGGCGCATATACGAATTGTCTACTTTGGAAATCCCTGTTGCGATTCTGCGCAAACAAACCCGCCTTCAACTGATGGTTTGTTTTTCCCTTGGCGATGTTGTAGCTGTAATCTGCGCTTGCCGACATGTTGGTCTCGTTCATGTAACTAAAGAAACGACCCGTACCCGCATTGAAGAAAGCGTTTAACACCAACTGACGGTTGGCAAGATCGTTGTCGGGAATGGCATAGTTCGCAATTCTGAAGTCTGGCACTGCGCGATACGTATTTCCATAATTGAACACCCAAGTCAACTTGCTCTTGTCCTTACCGAAACTGTGCAGTCCGTTCACCTGGCTACTAACCAAACGATTAAAATTTACCTGATTTGAAAAACCCTCACCGAACATATTGTTGTCCGCATCGGTCAAACCAGAACGCAATGTAGAACCCGCATCATACGTCAAACTCAACAGATTGCGAAAGTCAATGCGGTTCTTTTTGTTCAATTTCACACTAAAATTCACCACACCACCATTCTGTACATTGGTGGTTAAAATATCATCATTGAATTCCTTGTAGGTATAATTGGTGCTATAATCTTTGGACACCACATTGCCCTCGCTGCGCTTGGGCGATATTGCATAGTTCCAACTCACCAACAAACCAGCCTCTTTTTTACCCAATTTGAATGGCTTACCCAATGAATAAGAGAACCTAGGCGCTGGCATCACATTCACTTGTTTCAAACTCCAATCATTGTTAAACTTCAAGGTCTCACGGGCATTCAATTCGGGATTCTTGGCTGTTGTGTGGGGCTCGTACCCCATCGCCGCGTCCAAAACGGGAATGGTTCTTTTGGCCGAAGGCAAACCCAAAAACTCACTACCCTCCAACGCAAATGCATCCATTTGCTGGAAAGTTGTAATACTGTTGTATTGGAATCCAATCGAAGCCGTTTGGATAAATTTCTCAGGCACACTCTTGGTGTTAATCTGAATAATTCCACCCCCGAAGTCACCAATCATGTCGGGTGTTGCACTTTTCACAACCACAATGTTATCCAACAGGGCAGCCGGAATCACATCAAATGAAAATGCTTTTCGATCGCTCTCCGTGCTTGGCAATGGCGCACCATTCAAATACCCTGCGTTGTATCGATCAAACATCCCGCGGATGTTGGCAAATTTTCCCTCTGAGATGGTCGCTCCGGGAATGCGCTTAATGGCATCCGACGTGGTTCTGATCGTGGTTTTTGCAAAATCTTCCGCACTGATGGCCTCTACCATTCCTTGCGACAATTGCTTGGTCTGTATCGCAGCAGCCACGGTATTCTCCTTGGCCTTCTTCTTTTTCACAATTTCAGCGCCTTCCATGCGGGTTGCCTTTGACAATACCGGATTCAAATAGAACTCCTTGCCCGCTTCAACAAAAATACTGTCTTCCAACACTTCATGTCCTTCCGCCTCCACAAACACCTTGCGAGCACCAACTGCAACCAAAAACGAGAATTTCCCTTCTACATCGGTCAATCCAGAATCCTGTGTGCCTGTAACGAACAGTTTGGCACCTACCAACGCGCGTCCAGTTTCCGACATCACACGTCCCACCAACAATCCCTTTTCAGATTGGGCAAATACAGCCTTTAAACTCAATATAAACAGTGCAAGAGCAACAACTTTGCGCATAGAATTTTGCATGCCACAAAATTGACGATATCATGTTACCTAAAGATTATGACAACCTTACCAAGCGTTAACTTATGGTTAACATTGCGGTTAATTAGCCGAGCAGCCAGCGCAACAATCCCAGCCCCTTGTATGGCGGATATTTGATCGGCACATCCAACCACAAAGGCGAGCGCATCACGGACTTCTTATGGCTAAATACCTCGAAGGTTTGTCGGCCACGATAACTGCCATAACCACTGCCACCCACACCCCCAAACGGCAAATGATGGTTGGCCACATGGACCAACGTATCGTTGATGCTCACACCCCCGGAGCTGGTCTTCTCCAAAACCTTCGCAGCCCCCGCATCGCTACCGAAAAAATACAAGGCCAAAGGCTTTTCATGGGCATTCACATCCGCAATCACTTCATCCAAGGTTTCATACGTTCGCAAGGGCAAAATCGGACCGAAAATCTCCTCACACATCACTGGCGCATTCCATCCATCCACAGAAACCACGGTGGTTTCGATGAATTTCTCGGCGCGCTCCGTCCTTCCGCCCAAAACCACCTCTGCACCCTCTAAATATTTACTCACACGATCAAAAGACCGTTCGTTCACCATCCTACCGTAATCTTGACTCCCCATCATATCACTGCCATACATCTCGTCCAATGCCACCTTCGCTGCATCGATAAAGGCCTGTTTCTCGCTGCGATGCACCCAAACATAATCCGGCGCGATACACGTTTGTCCAGCATTCACCGACTTCCCCCAAATCACCCGTTTGGCGGCCGTCTTCATATCACAGCCCTTTTCAATGATGGCCGGACTTTTCCCGCCCAACTCCAAAGTAACAGGAATTAGCTTCTCCGCCGCGGCCTTGGCCACAATCTTGCCCAAAAACGGTCCGCCCGTAAAAAAGATGTAATCCCATTGCTGCTGCAACAGCCATTGATTCTCTTCGATACTGCCTTGCACCACATACACTTCTTCCTTCGAAAAAGCCTCTGTAACCACCCTTTCAATCACCGCAGCCACCGTGGGCACCTCAGGCGAGGGCCTCAAAATGGCTCTATTTCCCGCCGATAATGCCCCAATCAATGGATTCATCAACAACTGAAACGGATAGTTCCATGGCGCCATGATCAACACCTGTCCGTAAGGCTCCGGAATCACTTTACTGCTCGATGGCAACAAAAACCATGGCGTGGTGATGCGACGATGGGCCGACCAGTGTTTCACATGTTTGATATGAAAATCAATTTCTTGATACGTGACACCAATTTCGGTTAAGAAACCCTCATAGTTCGACTTACCTAGGTCCTTTCTCAGCGCATCCAACAATTCCGCCTCGTGCTGAGAAATGCTCTTGCGCAAACGTTTCAACTGGGCGATTCGCTCCTTGGGCGATGCAAATGCTCTTTGATTGCTCAAAGTTCGCTGCTGCTGATACGCATCTTGTATTTCTGAAATAGGGGTAAATCGCAAGGTCATGATTTTTAAACAAATATGGCGATAATTTGGTTCATCCCTTTCGGGCTCGCAACATGTGTCGCTTAAAAGGCGGACCGTCCAATTTCTGCAAGGCAAACCCCACCAACTTGAGCGATCGCTTTACCGCTCCAGCCGCAGAATACGTCACCAACAGTCCCTTTGTATCCAAGGCTTGATAGATAGATTCAAACAACTGCTCTCCCCACACACCCTCTTGCTTTTTCGGTCCGAAAGCATCCCAAAAAACCACATCCAGCTGATTGGGCACAGTGGCTTGATTTATATCGCTTTGGTGTTTGAAGAGTATGAATTGACCCGCAGGCAATGGGATATTGACCCATTCTTCCCAGGGCGCCGCATGCAACGCCTCGCTCCGCTCGGCGTA